>Ga0208849_1000619_pt1 | contig 31458 bp, 25 predicted proteins | sample NGESurdeep072012_10_FD_184470 | JGI IMG/M metagenome (GOLD analysis project Ga0208849, IMG submission 184470) | Arctic peat soil microbial communities from Barrow, Alaska - NGEE Surface sample 53-3 deep-072012 (SPAdes) | ecosystem: Environmental > Terrestrial > Soil > Wetlands > Peat ... | reverse complement strand
CCCGAGAGCTTCTGGACGAGGTAGCCGATGACGTCGATGGAGACCGAATAGTTCCACGCCGTCCCCGGCGAGAACTCCAGCGGCAGGGTGGAGAGCTGCTCGATGAAGGCGTCCAGGCCCCCCGGCGTCTGGAAATCGTTGATCTTGGCCCGGCGATAGGCGGCATCGACGCTGGTGCGCATCAAAAAGCCGTAGGTCAGGCCCGAGGTGTGGGTGGCCAGATCGACGACCTTCATCGCCCGTTCGGGGCGGGTGGTGATGAAGCTCGGCGGCGCATTGGCCAAGAGGGTCGGCATGCCGCTGGCGTAGACGCCGAGCCTCTTCCACGAAGGGATGTGGGTGGCGACGTCGTCATCGAGGCCGATCAGCCCCTCCTCGGCCAGCATCATCAGGGCCACGGCGGTGATCGGCTTGCTCATCGAATAGATGCGGAAGATGGCGTCCTCGGCCATCGGCTTGCCGCGCTCGAGATCCATGTGGCCGGCCATGCCGTTGTGGACCAGATGACCCTTGCGCCAGACCTGGATGATGATGCCGGGCAGGTGGCCGCCATCGACATAGCGGCGGATCATCACCTCATCCAGTTTCGCCAGCCTGGCCGACGACAGGCCGACGGATTCCGGTTTCGCCATTCGCGTGTCTCCCTGCGGTTTGGGCTCATCCATAGCCAGCGGCATGGTCGATTGCACGCCCTCCACGCGCTCTTTCAACCTTTGGAGGGCGGACGTCCTCGTCCGCCTCGCGGCCGGGACGGCCGCGCTCCGAGGCTTTCAGCCGAGCGAGCCGACGCGCAAGGTCCATGGCGCGACCCGCCGCGTGATGAGCAGGCCGCTCGCGGTCCACGGATCGTCGGCCAGCCGCCGCTCGATCTCCATCGCGCTGCCGCCCGGCATGACGAGCAGAACGTCCTCGGTATCGCCCAGCGGCCCGGCCAGACGCACCAGTCCCTCCGCTTCCAGATCGTTCATGAACCGGGCATGCTCGGCCCAGTCCGGCTGAACCTCGAGCGGCTGGCCGGGCACGAAGCCCGGACCATAGTCCCGGAACACCGCGAACGAGCGGTTGGTCATAACTTTGATCCTATTGCAGCCATGGACGGCTGCCCACCGATGGCCCATTGCGACGTCGAGACCGCGCGTGGACTGGCCAAGGGAGCGGGAGCGACATCGATGACGATCAAGACCGTGCCCTGGGATGCGGCGACCTATCTCGAATCCGAAACGGACGTGGCCGACTATCTCGCGGCGGCGTTCGAAGCCGGCGATCTGGACGACGTCACCCATGCGCTCGCCACCATCGCGCGGGCGCGCGGCATGACCGAGATGGCCAGGAGCGCCGGCCTGGCGCGCGGCTCGCTCTACAAGGGGATCGGCGAAGGCGCCAATCCGACCCTGGCCACGCTCTTCTCCGTGCTGAAGGCTTTGAATGTCAGCCTGAGCATCAAGCCGAAGGCGGCGGCGTAGCTCGGGCGGCTTTCAGAATTTGAGGATAACCATGGAGCGCATGAGAATCGCCGCGGCGGCAACCGGTATTGTCGCCCTTCTTCCGCTTTGCTCGGCGGCGCAGATATCGGCGCCGGGGTCGAGTTCGCAAGCGGAAGCCTCGATCATGGGATACTATCCAGCCGCTGCACGCGCGGCCGGTGTTTCGGGGAACGCCACCCTCGACTGTCTGCAGACTGAGCGCGACCGCCTGACCGATTGTCGACTGGTCTCGGAAGGTCCCGAGGGGTTGGGCTTTGGCGACGCCGCGCTGAAGATGGCGACGCTATCAAAGGATAGACTCAAGGTGTCGGTTCCCTCGCTAAGGAAGCGCATAGCTTTCACGTTCACCTTCAACTTCAAGCCACCGTCGATTCAGCCTGACATGTTGACGTCGATGGGCATGATGAGTGTCATCAAGAACCCCGATTACGCGCGCAAGCCAGACCCGGCCCTGATGAGATGGCCGTCGGGCGCCTTGCGCTCGCATGTCAGCGGACGAGTCGTCGTTGATTGTGTGGTCACGAAGGAGGCAAAGCTCGACCCGTGCGCCATATTGGAGGAACAACCCACCGGCTGGGGATTCGGGCAGGCCGCGCTGGACTTCGTGTCGACTTTCAGGATGATCCCCATGATGAGGGACGGGGAGCCGGTCGGCGGGGCGCGTGTGCGGTTCCCGGTCGATTTCGTGATGCCGAAATGAGTTTCACCGGCTCCTGGCTGGGTAGCGGCGGATGCCGATCATCCCCCCCTTACCTTCTCTCACCCTTCCTGAACCGCGCCGCCGCTTCGGCGCGGGCCTCGGAGCGGGCGCGGGCGGGGGCGGCGCGGTCGGGGGTTTGGCCGGCGGGGGTGAGGGCTTCGTTGGCGAATTCGAGGTCGAGGAGTTTCAGCCGCTTGATCTCGTCGCGCAGGCGGGCGGCGTCCTCGAATTCGAGGTTGGCGGCGTGGCCGCGCATCTTTCCTTCCAGGTCGCGCAGGGTGGCCTGGAAATTGGAGCCGAGGAAGGGTCGGGCGTCTTCGGCGACGCCGACGTCGATGGTCACCCGGTCGCCGCGCTCGTAGGGACTGGCGAGGAGATCCTTGATCTGGCTCTTGATGCTCTCTGGGGTGATGCCGTGGGCGTGGTTCCACTCGGCCTGCTTGTCACGCCGGCGGCTGGTCTCGGCCATGGCCCGCTCCATCGAGCCGGTGACGGTGTCGGCGTAGAGGATGACCTTGCCGTCGATGTTGCGCGCCGCCCGGCCGATGGTCTGGATGAGGGCCGTCTCCGAGCGCAGGAACCCCTCCTTGTCGGCGTCGAGGATGGCGACCAGGCCGCACTCGGGGATGTCCAGGCCCTCGCGCAGCAAATTGATGCCGACCAGGATGTCGAAGGCCCCCAGGCGCAGGTCGCGGATGATCTCGATGCGCTCGAGGGTATCGACGTCGGAGTGCATGTAGCGCACGCGCAGGCCCTGCTCGTGCATGTATTCGGTGAGATCCTCGGCCATCTTCTTGGTCAGCACCGTGACCAGGGTGCGGTAGCCCTTGAGGGCGAAGTCGCGGCTCTCGGCGATGACGTCATCGACCTGAGAGAAGCCGCCCCTGGAGACCGGACGCACCTCGACCGGCGGGTCGATCAAGCCGGTGGGGCGGATCACCTGTTCGACGAACACGCCGCCGGCCTTCTCCAGCTCCCATTTGGCAGGGGTGGCGGAGACGAACAGGGAATCCGGTCGCATGGCCTCCCACTCCTCGAACTTCAGCGGGCGATTATCCAGGCATGACGGCAGGCGGAAGCCGTATTCGGCCAGGGTGAACTTGCGGCTGTAGTCGCCGCGATACATGGCCCCCAGCTGCGGGATGGTCTGGTGGCTCTCGTCGATGAACAGCAACGCGTTGTCGGGAATGTATTCGAAGAAGGTCGGCGGCGGCTCGCCGGGGCGGCGGCCGGTCAGGTAGCGGGAATAGTTCTCGATGCCGGCGCACGAGCCGGTGGCCTCGATCATCTCCAGGTCGAAGGTGGTGCGCTGTTCCAGTCGCTGGGCTTCCAGCAGCTTGCCATTGGCGACCAGCCAGTCGAGGCGGGGCTTGAGTTCGGTCTTGATGCCGTTCACCGCCTGGCGAAGGGTCGGGCGCGGCGTGACGTAGTGGCTGTTGGCGTAGACCTTGACGCTTTCGAGGTCGCCGGTCTTCTTGCCGGTCAGGGGGTCGAACTCGGCGATGGCCTCGATGACGTCGCCGAACATGACGATCCGCCAGGCGCGGTCCTCGTAGTGGGCGGGGAAGATCTCGACCGTGTCGCCGCGCCGCCGGAAGGTTCCGCGCTCGAAGGCCTGGTCGTTGCGCCGGTACTGCTGGGCGACGAGGTCGGCCATCAAGTTCTTCTCGTTCACTGTCTGACCGACGGCCAGGGAGAAGGTCATGGCGGTGTAGGTCTCGACCGAGCCGATGCCGTAGATGCAGGAGACCGAGGCGACGACGATGACGTCGTCCCGCTCCAGGATCGCCCGGGTGGCGGAATGGCGCATGCGGTCGATCTGTTCGTTGCGCGATGAATCCTTCTCGATATAGGTGTCGGTGCGGGCGACGTAGGCTTCCGGCTGATAGTAGTCGTAGTAGGAGACAAAATATTCGACCGCGTTGTTCGGAAAATAGCTCTTGAATTCGCTGTAGAGCTGGGCGGCCAGGGTCTTGTTGTGGGCCAGGATCAGGGCCGGCCGCTGGACGGCCTCGATGACTTTGGCCATGGTGAAGGTCTTGCCCGAGCCGGTGACGCCGAGCAGCACCTGGTCCCGTTCGCGGGCCTCGACGCCGGCCACCAGTTCGGCGATCGCCGCCGGCTGGTCGCCGGCCGGTTCGTAATCGCTGACCAGTTCGAACCGCCGGCCACCCTCGCTCTTGACCGGTCGCGCCGGCCGGTGCGGCGTCCACACCGCCGGCGTCGGGGCCGGCGCAAGATCGCGGACGAAGGCGGCGGAGACCTCGGCGACGCCGGTGGAAGCGGGGGAACGGGGCATGAACGCGAAGGTAGGTCAGGGCGCGGCGAAAGGCCAGGGCGACCGGCGACGTTCAGACGGCGGAAAGCCTCGGCGCGGCGAGGAGAGTGTGGCCCTTGTCGATGATCCCATGGCTCGTCACCGGCGTCGCGCTCCCCTCCGCTTCCATTCCCGCCATGGACTGGATGAAGGTGTGCGCGGGCAGGATGGGGTTGCGCGGCCTTGTCGGGCCGGAGCCGGCCGCGGGGCTGGCTGCGGGATCGACGATCCTGGTTCCGACCCCGCCCGCGCCGAGGCTGGTGACGAAGCTCGAGCCGAGGTAGTCGCCGGTGAGCTTGATGCTGGCGACGGCGCCGCCGTTCTTGACCGTCAGCACGCCGCCGCTGGCGGTTCCGGCGAAGGTCGCCGTGGTCGTCCCCGAGACGAAGGGAATGTCGTCGAGATCCAGGGCGTTGGCCGCGGTGGTGGAAAAGCCGGTGATGGTCCCGGTGTAGGTCTGGCCGTGGGCCAGCTCCAGGGTTCCGGTTGAACCGCTGGTGAAGGTGACGTTCTCATTAAAGGTCGAGGCGGCGGCGAACTTCAGGGTCCCGGTCCCCACCTCGCCGATCCCCGAGCCGGTCACCGCGCCATCGACCGTCAGCACCCCGCCCGACACCGCGGCCAGCACGCCGGTATTGTCGACCGCGCTGGCGATGGTCGCCAGGCCGCCGGCGCGGGTGGCTTCGATGGTCCCGGCGTTGACGATGGTGTGGGCGCCGGTGTTCACGGTCAGGGCGACCGGGTCGTCGCCGGCGATGACGCCGTCGTTGACCAGGATCATCCTGCCATCGCCCAGCTGGCCGGCCCCCAGGAGGGTGTCCTTGACGGTCAGGGTCGCGGTCGCCGTGGCCCCGATGATGGCGTTGGCGGCGCTGCCCGTGAGATTGAACGTGCCCCCCGAAAGCGTGGCCCCGCCGGCCGCGACGATCAGGCTGGGGTCGCCGGCGGTGACCTGGTGGCTGATGGCGATGGTCCCGGCGAGGGTCACGGTGGCCGAGGTCATGGTCACGCCAGCCGCCGCCAGGGCGGTTCCGGCCAGGGTGTCGGTCCCCGAGGCCAAGGCCACCGTCCCGGCCCCGGCCAGGGTGCCGGCGAAACTGTCGGCCGTCCCGGTGAAGGTCATGGTGTCGCCGCCGGCCACCGTCAGGGTCCCGGCGCTCTGGGTCCATTTGCCGGCGTAGGCGAGGGGCGCGTTCACGCCGACCTTGGTCGCCGAACCGGAGACGGTGACGCTGGCGATGGTCAGCGCCGTCCCGGCGTTCAGCGTCGCCGCCCCGCCGGTGAGCGCCAGGGTCCCCGCTCCGGCCAGCGTGCCGCTCACCGTCACCGCGCCGGCGCTGGCGAGCGTTCCGGCCACGCTCAGCGAACCGGCGTCGATCAACACCTGGCCGGCGGCAAGCGAGGCGTTCCCCGACAGGGTGAACACCGCGCCAGGACCCACCTCCACCGTGCCGAAGTTCTGGAACGTGGTCGCCGCCATGTCGCCGGAGACCGTCACATTGCCGCCCAGGCCGCTGACGGCGCCCGTCCCCGGCCCCAGCTCCAGCATCCCGCCGCCGCCCAGGACTTGGCCGGTGAAGGTCGAGCCGGCCTCGACGATCAGGGTGGCGAGATCGGAAGCCAGCTCGACGGCGACGCCGCCGGCTCCGGAGATGGTGGCGAAATTGGTGACGGTGCTGGCGCCGTCGATCTTCACGCCGCCGTAGCCCTCGATCATCGCGCCGGTGGCGTTGGCGGCGCCGTTGGTGAGGCTGGCGCCGCCGCTGACATAAGCCCCGTAGCCCCTGGTGGCCCCGCCGAGACCTTCGATCACGCCGAAATTCGCGCTGGCGCCCGCGCCTTCGAGCTGGACGCCGCCATAGCCCGAGATCAAGGCCGTCGGGTCGTTGACCGCCCCGTTGGTGAGCGCGCCGCCGCCGGTGAGATAGACGCCATAGTCGCCGCCGACCGCGGCGGCCTCGCGGATGACGCCGAAGTTGGCGACCGTACCGGACCCCCCGAAGCCGACCCCAGACTGGTATCCCTCGACCACCGCGGCGCGGTCCGTGGGCGAACCGTTGGTGAACGCGCCGCCGACGTCGAGAGCGACGCCGTAGTCGGATGTGCCGACGATGGTCGCGAAATTGATGACCGTGCCCGTCTCGTCGAGAAACACCCCCTGGCCGCCGCTGATCAGGGCCGTGGTGTCGATGGCGGCGCCATTGGTGACCCGGCCGCCTTCGCGGAGGAGGGCTCCAAAGGAACTGATCCCGTAGCCGGTGGCGATGATCGAGCCGAAATTGGTCACCGTGCCGGCGCCGCTATCGATGCCGATATCCACGGCCCGCGAGCCCTCGATCAGGGCATGGGTGTCGCCGCTCGATCCGTTGGTGACGGAGCCGCCGGAGACAAGCGAGATCACGGCGTTGGTGAAATGCCCGTCCAGGCCCTCGGTGATCACCCCGAAGTTGGCCACGGCGCCGTTGGCGCCGTAGAGCGCTACGCCGTGGGTGTAGCCGTAGATCGAGGCGGTAGTGTGCGCCACCGAGCCGTTGGTCACCGAGCAGTCGGCGCCGTCGAGGGACACGCCGTTGCCGGTTCCGGCGATCCGGCCGTCGCTGACCACCGTATAGCTGCCGGTACTTTCCCCCCTGACTCCCGGGCCATTGACATAGCCGGTGGTGGTGATGCTCAGCGTCGTGGCCGGGGACATGATCGTGTAGCCCGAGACGGTTCCGGTGATGGTCGTCATTGGCCCCCCCTCGGGCGCCGGCGATGGTCCAGAAGCAGTGGCGCGGGCGCGACGTTGACCCCGGTAACGTCGAAAGGCAAGCGGCGTCAGGCGGGCGGCGTCAGTGGACGCCGTTCCTGGCCTGCCAAGGTGAGTGGCGACGGGCGAGCCGTCTCGGCGCTCGACTCGGTGACGCCGGACATGCCGCCGGATCGTGGATCACGGCGCCGCCGTGGCCGTCGTTGGCGGTGACGAAGGTCGAGGCCGTGTAGGCGCCGGAAAGCTTGTTCTCGGCCGTGCGGGTTCCGCCGGCGAAGGTGAGGCCCCCCGCTGGTGGTTCCGCTGAAAGTCGCCTTGGTGGTCCAGGTGGTGAAGGCGATGTCGTCGAGATCCAGGAAGGTGTTCACGGAGGGGGAAGAGCCGGTGATGGTCGCGGTGCAGGTCTGGCCGTGGACCAGTTCCAGAGTCCCGCATTTCGCTGGCAGGGCGGACGATCGAGGACGCCTTCGGCCTGGAGAACCACCCGGGCCAAGCCGCCGACGCCGATGGAGGCGTGGTTTCCATGGCGCCCTTGTTCGCCGTGCGGTAGATGGCGCCCGACTGAAGCGCCTCGTTCCGAGGCGATGGAGATGAACGAATGACGAGATCGGCTTTCCTGGGATTTGCATGCGCAGCGGGCCTGCTGGCCGCTTTCGTCGGCGCTGACGCGACGGCCGCGCCGGGCGCCTCGGGGCTCGCCGTGGTCAGCCGCATCGACGGGCCGGACGGCGGCTGGGACTACGCCAGCTTCGATCCGGTGCGCCGGCGGGTGTACATCGCCCACGGAACCCAGGTGCTGGCCATCGACGCCGACACCGGCAAGCTCAATCCGGATTTCGCCCCGGGCGATCACCTTCACGCGGTCGTCGTGGTTCCAGGCGCCGATGTTCTGGTCACCACCAACAGCGGCGACAACAGCGCGCGCATTCTGGGCGCCAAGGACGGCCGGCTTGTGACCTCGATCCCCACCGCCAAGGGCGCCGACGGGGCGGTCTATGATCCAGCGAGCCGCCTCGTCCTGGTCATCGACGGCGACAGCGGGATGATCACCCTGATCGATCCCAGGACCCGCATCAGCCCCGGTTCGATCACCGTCGGCGATTCCCTCGAGTTCGGAGCGGTGGACGGCAAGGGCCGGTTCTTCGACAACGTCGAGAGCAAGAACGAGGTCGCCGTCGTCGATATCGCCGCGCGCAAGGTGGTGGCGCGCTACCCGATGCCGGGGTGCGAACGGCCGACCGGCCTTGCCTTCGTCGCTGGAAACCGTCTGGTCTCGGCCTGCGCCAACGGCGTCGCCAAGATCCTCGACGCCGCCTCCGGCCGCGAGATCGCCAGCCTGAAGATCGGCGCCCGTCCAGACGCCGTATTCTATGATCCCAAGCGCCAGTTGGCCCTGATACCGTCCGGCCTCACCGGAACCCTGGCGGTGATCGCGCTTTCGGGAGCGGCGGACAACACGATCATCGACACCGTGCCGACCCAGGTCGGGGCGCGGACCGGGGCGGTGGATCCCAGGACCGGTCGGATATGGCTGCCGACCGCCCAATACGGCCCGCCCGTGACCGCCGGCGGACGACCGTCGCCGAAGCCCGGGACCTTTCAGGTTCTGGTCCTTGACCGGCGCTGACGTTCCCCGGCCGGGCGATCGGGCAGAACCGTGAAATCCGGCGATGCTATCGACGCCGGCGCCCTCGCTGAAGTCCGTGCAGCCCCGAGCCCGCGTCGGCCGGCAGGGGGAGAAAGAACAGGCCCGAGATCAGCGCCACGGCCCCGACCGCGATGAAGGCCGGAGCGATGGTGGCGGCGGTCAGATGGCTGGCGTGGGCGTGGATCATGGAAAGGTGGAGGAACATCGCGGCCATGCCGATGCCCATGCTCTGGGCGAGCTGCTGGCCCATGGTCGACATGGTCGATGCCCGGCTCATGGCGGCGTGATCGATGTCGGCGAAGGCCATGCCGTTGAGACTGGTGAACTGTAGCGAGCGGAAGAAGCCGCCGAACAGCAGCACGGCGTAGATCAGCCAGTGCGGCGTGCCGGGCTTGAACAGGGCATAGGCCATGAAACTGGCCGAGACGATCACGGCGTTGACCTGGAGAGTGGTCCTGAAACCGAAGCGGGCGAGGATCGGCGGCGCGCAGGCCTTCATCACCAGGGCGGCGGCGGCGCTGGCGAAGGTCATCAGGCCGGCCTGCAGGGCCGACAGCCCGAACGCCACCTGGAGCAGCAGGGCGAGCATGAACGGCGTCGCGCCCATGCCCATGCGCATGAAGGCGCCCCCGACCACCGAGGCGGTGAAGGTCTGGATCTTCAACAGTCTCAGATCGAGGATCGCGTGGGCGGCGCGCGAGGCGTGCCAGGCGTAGAGGGCCAGGCAGCCGGCCCCGCCGATCATCATCGCCGCCACCGCCCAGGACGGCAGCGGGCCGCGCCCCAGGTTGTCGAAGCCATAGACCACGCCGGCCATGCCGACACCGGTGAGAACCAGGCCCGTCCAGTCTAGCGGCGCGGTGTCCTCCTCGCGCACGTCCCTGATGAATTTCCACACCAGGATGACGCCGAGCAGAGCGATGGGCAGATTGAGGAAGAAAATCCAGCGCCACGAGCCGTAGGTGACGATGAAGCCGCCGATCGGCGGTCCGATCACCGGCCCCAGCAGCGCCGGCATGGTCAGCACCGACATCGCCCGCACGAGGTTGTGCTTGGGGGTCGAGCGCAACAGCACCAGGCGGCCCACGGGACCCATCATCGCGCCCGCCGCCCCCGCGCACATGCGGGCCACCAGCAGCTGCGGCAGACTGTGGGCCAGGCCGCAGCCGGCGCAGGCGGCGGCGTAGGCGACGATGGCGAAGAGGAATATCCGCTTGGCCCCGAAGCGGTCGGCGGCCCAGCCGCTGATCGGCAGGAACACCGCCGAGGCCAGCAAATAGGCGGTGATGGCGGTATTGAGGTTGACCGGATCCTCGTGGAACGAACGGGCCATGGTCGGCAGGGCGTTGGCGATCACCGTGGCGTTGAGGGTCTGCATCATCAGGGCGCCGCCGATGATCGCCGGAACCAGGGACGAGAACGCCTCGGCCGCCTGGGCGGCGGTGTCGGCCGGGGCCTCGGCCAGCAGGGCGCTCTCCGGTTCCTCGACGATCTGGGTGACCCCGAGCGCTTCGCCCGGCGCGCTGATCGCCAGGTCATCGCGGTCGATGCGGTCCATGTCGTCCATCACACGCACATGTCCTGTTCGGGGTTCCCCGCGTCCATGGATCCAATGCGGTTGGGCAGCATATCTATCTATCAGCCGCATCGAAAAAGCCGAACGGACGTGAGACAAGGTCGCCCAGGGCCGATCGGTTGAGAGGAGGCGGACGGTGAACATCCGGGACATCGAGTACAGCGTCGGCGCAAAGCGCTTCGTCGGTTATTTCGTGGCGCAGGACGGCGCCGCCCGGCGGCCGGGGGTGCTGATGGCCCCCGAGGGCGGCGGCCTGGTGGACCACACCCGCTCGCTCGCCAGGCGGCTGGCGGAGACTGGCTACGCGGTCTTCGCCATGGACTACTACGGTGACGGCAAGCCGCTGGCCGACATGAACCAGGCGATGGCGCGCCTGGGGCCGTGGATGGCCGATCCGGCCGGCATCCGGGAGATCGCCACGACGGCGCTGAAGGTGCTCGTGGGTCAGAGCGAGAGCGATCCGGCCCGCCTGGCGGCGATCGGCTACTGCTTCGGCGGCACGACGGCGCTCGAACTCGGACGTTCGGGGGCCGACCTGAAGGCCATCGTCGGCTTCCATTCGGGCCTGGCCACGGCGCGGCCGGCGGACGCTTCGGCGATCAAGGCCAAGGTGCTGGTGTGCATCGGGGCCGACGATCCGATCATCCCACCTCAGCAACGGCTGGACTTCGAGGCGGAGATGAAGGCCGGCGGCGTCGACTGGCGGATGAACCTCTACGGCGGGGCCGGCCACAGCTTCACCAACCCCGACGTCGGCGCCCTCGGCCGCCCCGGCTTCGCCTATGACGCGGCGACCGACCGGCGGTCGTGGGCGGCGATGCTGGATCTGTTCGGGGAAACTCTGGCGAAGACGTGACTCCTCCCTCCCCTTCATGGGGAGGGAAGTCGATGCGAAGCATCGGCGGGGTGGGGAAGTGCCGATTGACTCGGACGCCAGCAGGTCGTCCAGACACCCCCACCCCGGCCTGCGGCCGACCCTCCCCATGAAGGGGAGGGAGGATTCTTGGAAGACAACCATGCCTCTCAATGTCCTGATCACCGGCGCCAACAGCGGCTTCGGCCTGCTGATCGCCGAGAAATTCGCCCGCGCCGGGCACACCGTCCACGCCTCCCTGCGCGATCCCGCCAAGGGCGCCGCGCTCCAGGCGCTCAAGGCGGAGGGTTTGCCGGTCCATCTGGTCACGCTCGATGTGACCGAACCTTCGACCATCGAGGCGGCCGTGAAGACGGCGACCCAGAGCGCGCCGATCGATGTCCTGGTCAACAATGCCGGCTTCGAGGTCGCCGGGCCGGTCGAACATCTCTCCGACGCCATGCTGCTCAGGCAGTTCGACACCAACGTGGCCGGCGTGACGCGCATGGTTCGCGCCGTCGCGCCCTCGATGCGCGAGCGTGGCCAGGGGACGATCGTCAATATCTCCTCGGTGGCCGGCCACATCGCCGCGCCGTTCACCGGCGCCTACTCGGCCAGCAAGCATGCCGTCGAGGCGCTCTCCGAGGCCTTGTGGTTCGAATTGCGACCGTTCGGCGTGCGTGTGGTGCTGGTCGAGCCCGGCGGCTTCGCGACCAACTTCGGCGCCAACGTGCTCGTCGAGCCGGCTTATGGCGCGGACTCGCCCTACCGGCCGCTGGCGGCGCGGTTTTCGGCGGCCATGGAAGGCTTCCGCGCGGGGCCGCCACAGGATCCCCAGGAGATCGCCGACATCGTCTTCGCGGCGGCGATCAGCGAAGACCCCAAGCTGCGTTGGCTGGGCGGCGACGACGCGCGGATGCTGGTTCCCCTCTACCGCTCGATGGACTTCGAGTCCTTCGCGAGCGTGATGCTCCAGCGCCTTGGCCTCACCGACGTGATCAAGGCCCCGCCGACGGGTGGCTGAGTTCGCGGCGCTGGTGGAACGTATCCGGGCGTCGTTTCCCGCCCTCGTCTTCGACCGCGCGGTGCTCAACGACGACGGCGACGACCACGCGGTGGTGGTGCTGGACGAGGCCTGGGTGTTTCGTTTTCCCCGCGCGGATCGCTCTCGGACGCTGCTGTTTCCGGTTGAACTGAAGCTGCTCGCGGCGCTGGACGGCGCTAGCCCGATTCCCATTCCGCGATACGTCTTCGTTCCGCCGGCGCGCGACTTCGGCGGCTATGCGCTGATCGTGGGCGAGCCGCTGCGGCAGGACCTGTTCGCCGCTCTGGCGCCAAATATTCAGGACCGCGTCCTCGACGATCTCGCCGACCTCCTCCGCGTGGTCCACGCCCTGCCGGAGGCGGTCCTCGCCCAGGGGGACGGCGTGATCGCCCGGGAGTGGACGGGCGAGCAGTTTCGGCGACGCTGGATCGAGGAACGCCGCGCGCCGGTCGGCGAGGTGGTTGGGCCGTCTCTCCTCAAGGAGATCGACCGGTTCTACGACGCCTACGCCGTCGCGCCCCCGCCCCCGCGCGAGGTGGTCACCCAAGGCGACCTCACCGACACGCACATGCTGCTTTCGCCCGATCATGATCGTCTGGCCGGGGTGATCGACTTCGGCGACGCGTGCCTCGGCGATCCGTCCTACGATTTCGCCTTCTTCTTCGCCTGGGGCGATCCGGCGGCGGAGCATGTCGCGCAACGCTATGACCTGTCGGGCGAAGACCCCACGCTGCTCGCGCGGGCCCTCGGCCACTTCATCCGTTTCCGCGTGGAACAACTGCGGCGAGACGCGGGCGACGGTGCGACGGTGGACATTCAGGCGATCCTGCGCGATCTGCCGGGGCGCCTGCAGAGGTACCTTTCGACCCCACTCTAGGACAGCCGATGGAATTCACTCGCGAGCGCGTTCTGGACGGCGTCACCGAGCGCCTGTTCGATCTCACCGTGGCCGGCGAGCGCGTGCCCGGCGTCGTCTGGGCGCCTGAGGCGGCCGAGGGACCCCGGCCCCTGGTGCTGATGGGCCACGGCGGATCGCAACACAAGAAGATCGGCTCCCTGGCGGCACGGGCGCGGGGCTATGCGCGGCGTCTCGGCTATGCGGTGGCGGCGATCGATGCTCCGGGCCACGGCGACCGGGTGTCGCGAGACGAGGCGATGGCGCTTTCCCGCGAAATCGCCGCCCGCGTCCGCGACGGGGCGCCGATGCGCGACGACTTCGCCGCCTCGATGGCCATGCGCGTCCGCCAGGCGGTTCCGGAATGGAAGGCGGCGCTGGACGCCGTACAGAGCCTGGATTTCGTCGGCCGGGGTAAGGTCGGCTATTGGGGAGTCTCGATGGGAACGGCTCTGGGTGTGCCATTCGTCGCCCAAGAGCCCAGGATCGGCGCGGCCGTGTTCGGTCTGGCCGGGCTCAGGCCCGGGGCCAGCGCGATGGCGGAGGCGGCGGCGCGGATCACCATCCCGGTCGAGTTCGTCTTCCAGTGGGATGACGCGATCGCCTCGCGGGAGAGCGGCCTGGCCCTCTTCGACGCCTTCGGCTCGAAGGAGAAGACCATGCACGTCAACCCCGGCGGCCACCTGGCCATCCCGACGTTCGAAGGCGAGGCCTGGGAGCGCTTCTTCCAGCGTCACCTCGCGGAGGCGACATCGACAGGGCAAACGCCCCGTTAACCAAAGCCCCAGCCTAATCCATCGCCACGAAACCGCTGCGATGGGAGCCAAGACCCATGTCCGTTCTCGAGACCGACCTCATCGACTACATCTATCTCGACGACGATTCCGCGACACCGGTGTTGGTGGTCTCCGATCCGCTCCCCTGGCGTCCGCCGGGTGATCAGGGGCACCTGGACGCCCTGCGCCACAAGCTCAACGCCCAGATCGCCTTCGTCGAGACTGGCCAGCTCAAGGGGGTGTGGCCGGCCTGGCGCGGCGAGACGGTGCGTGTCGAGGTCGTCGCCCGCTGCCCGCTCACCGACGAAGCCAGCGACTTCTACGGCCTCGCCCGACAGGTGATGACCGGCGCCAACATGGACCTGCGCTTCCAGCTCTGGGACGCCTGAACGCTTCCTGCTAAGGCGGGGGATGTTCCGACAGAGCGAAGGCGACGGGACGCGCCCCGAAGAGCGGGGTGGCGGCTTTGCGCCCCCTCCGTCACGGCGCGATAGGGCGCCGCGCCACCTCCCCCGCATGGAGGCGGGGGAGGAGATGATCTATCCTCCCCCGCGCCTTTTCGCGGGGGAGGGGGACCGCGAAGCGGTGGAGGGGGCGCAAGGCCGCGCCACCGCCGCCCGATGATTTCGCGCGTTTGCGACCTCGATGTCCTGATCATCGGCGGGGGGCATAACGGACTGGTCTGCGCCTTCTATCTGGCCCGGGCCGGGCTGAAGGTGCGGGTGCTGGAGCGGCGGGGCGTCGTCGGCGGGGCGGCGGTGACCGAGGAATTCCACCCCGGCTTCCGCAATTCGGTGGCCGCCTATACCGTCAGCCTGCTCAATCCGAAGGTCGTCGCCGACATGGGCCTGGCGCGCCACGGCCTTAAGGTGGTCGAGCGCAAGCTGGCCAACTTCCTGCCCATCGACGAGAGCCGGTACCTCGTCACCGGCGGCGGGCGGACCCAGGCCGAAGTGGCGAAGTTCTCCAGCCGGGACGGCGATCGCCTTGACGCCTACGGCGAGCGGCTTGAGGTCATCGCCGACATCCTGCGCGGCCTGGTGCTGGAGACGCCGCCGAACGTCACCCGGGACGGGTGGACGGCGGCCATTCCCGAACTGCTCAAGAGCGCATCGATCGGCCGGCGCATGGCGCGCCTCGACATGACCGGACGACGTGACCTGCTGGCGCTCTTCGCCCAGTCGGCCGGCGACTGGCTCGACGGCTGGTTCGAGAGCGATCCGATCAAGGCGGTGTTCGGTTTCGACGGCGTGGTCGGCGCCTTCGCCAGCCCCTATACGCCGGGAACGGCCTATGTCCTGCTGCACCACGTGTTCGGCGAGGTGAACGGCAGGAAGGGGGCCTGGGGCCACGCCATCGGCGGCATGGGGGCGATCACCCAGGCCATGGCCGCCGCCTGCCGGGAAGCGGGCGTGGAGATCACCACCGACGCCGCCGTCGGCGAGGTGCTGGTGGAGAAGGGTCGCGCGGTGGGCGCGGTGACGGCCGGCGGCGAGAGCGTGCGGGCGCGGGCGGTGGTCTCCAACCTCCATCCCCAGCTGCTGTTCCAGAAACTCATCGACCCGGCCGTCCTGCCGGCCGACTTCAGGGAACGCATCGAGCGCTACCGCAGCGGCTCGGGCACGTTTCGGATGAATGTCGCCCTGAGCGAACTCCCCCGTTTCACCTGCCTGCCAGAGGCCGGCGACCACCTGACGGCCGGGATCATCATGGCCCCGAGCCTGGCCTACATGGACCAGGCCTACATCGACGCCCGCGCTCGTGGCTGGTCGAAGGCGCCGATCGTCGAGATGCTGATCCCCTCGACCCTCGACGACACCCTGGCCCCGCCGGGCCGGCACGTGGCCAGCCTGTTCTGCCAGCACGTGCAGCCGCGGCTTTCCGGCGGGCGGTCCTGGGGCGATTGCCGCGATGAGGTCGCCGACCTGATGATCGAGACCGTCGATCGACACGCGCCCGGATTCAAGGCCTCGGTGGTGGGCCGCCAGGCGCTGACGCCGCTCGACCTCGAACGCACCTTCGGCCTGGTGGGCGGCGACATTTTCCACGGCAAGCTCGAACTCGACCAGCTGTTCTCGGCCCGGCCGGTGCTGGGCCACGGCGCCTACCGCGCGCCGTTGACGGGACTCTATCTCTGCGGCGCGGGAACCCATCCTGGGGGTGGCGTCACCGGCGCGCCGGGCCACAACGCGGCGCGGGAAATTCTCAAGGATTTCAAGCGCGGCCACCACCGCCCCGCCGCCTGAACACACCGAGAATCATGTTGCGTCGCAGCATGGGGTTGCTTTCGCATTCATGAACGCGGTATGAACGCGGCGTTCGGCCAACGTGTACCGGCCGAACCCGAACCTGCCAGCTCGTCCCCGACGCATCTTTGGGGGGCGGCGCCAGGCGCGGATGTCGGGGGGCGGGATCGCCCTCGTCGCACAGGACACGCTACCCTTGTTCTCATCCTTACAGACGCGCGCGAAAGCGCGCGCGCTGCTCGGCGCGGCTTTGGCCGGCGTCGTTCTCGGCGTCCTCGTCGGCGGGGCCTATCTGGCCGGCGTCCAGACCCAAGCGGCGCAGCAGCGGACCCGCATCGGCCCCTTGGCGGAGGCGGCCCGGATCGGCTACCTCGTCGCCGCGGCGGCGCCCGTCCCCGCCGCCATTCAGCTCGCCAACAATGACCCGTCGTCCGCGCCGGCCGCGCCGCCCGCCAAGCCTCGGGTCAGACCGGCCACGCCGTTCCGGCCGACCGGTGCGTCCGAGGGTTCCGCCGCCATCGATTGTCTGTCGGCCGCGGTCTATTACGAGGCCCGCGGCGAGAGCGCCGAAGGCCAGGCGGCCGTCGCCCAGGTGGTGCTCAACCGAGCCCGCCAGCCGAGCTATCCCAAAAGCGTCTGTGGCGTGGTCTACCAGGGGTGCCAGTTCAGCTTCGCCTGCAACGGGGCCACGCGCGGGGTCCGCGAACCCGGCGCCTGGCTGCGGGCCCGAACCGTCGCCGCCCGCGCACTCGGCGGCTATGTGATGGCCGCCGTCGGCCGGGCGACCAGCTTTCATGCCGGCCGTGGAGCGCACGGGGCGATCGCCCAGGTCGGCGGCCATGTGTTCTTCGGCGGCGGGGGACGGATCCGCGGCGAAGGCCGGGCGATGGCGGCCGAAGAGAAGCCATCGGCGCCCGGGTCCGGTGAGATCGCGGCCACGCCGGCGGCGCCGGCGACCGCGATCACCGCCGCCCTCGCGCCATCGGCCTCGTCAACGGCGTCCTGACCGCGAACAAACGAGCATCGGGGCGCGACCCGACGCAACCGGGGACATGATCGAATTCGCTTCTTTCTTGCGAACTCGTTCGTGTCACCGATTGCGCACGCCGGCGCCGACCGTGAGGGCGGTCATTCGGCCGGTCGTGTCGCGGCCATATCCAGGCCGATGTCTAGAATGGGCGCGGAGTGGGTGAGCGCGCCGACGCTGATCAGATCGACGCCGGCCGCGGCGATGGCGCCCACGGTCACCAGGGTGACGCCGCCGGAGGCCTCCAGAGGTACGGCGCCGGCGACGGCCTTCACCGCGCTCATCATGTCGGCGAGGCTGAAGTTGTCGAGCATGATGACGTCGGGGCGGGCGCCCAGCGCTTCGTCAAGCTGATCCAGCCGGTCGATCTCGACCTCGATCCTGACCGTGTGAGCGACGGCGGCGCGGGCGCGGCGCACCGCTTCGCCGACCCCGCCGCAGGCGGCGACGTGGTTGTCCTTGATCAGGATGGCGTCATCCAGGCCGAAGCGGTGATTGGCCCCGCCGCCGCACCGGACGGCGTATTTCTCCAGCGCCCGCAGCCCGGGGGTGGTCTTGCGGGTATCGACGATCCTCGCCCGCGTCCCCGCCACTTCGGCGACATAGGCCGCGGTGAGCGTAGCCACGCCGCTGAGGCGGCAGAGAAGATTGAGGGCCACGCGTTCGCAGGCCAGCACGGCGCGCGCATCGCCCTCGACCCGGGCGAGCACCGCGCCGGCCGCGACCGTCCGGCCATCGGTGACAACGGCATCGAAACGGCTCGCCGGGTCGAGGAGGGCCATGGCCAGGCGCGCGCAGGCGAGGCCGGCGATCACGCCGGGTCCGCGGGCCGTAAATGCCGCAGAGATCTCGGCGCCCGGCTCAAGGCAGGCGGCGGAGGTGATGTCGCCGGCCCGGCCGAGATCCTCGGCCAGGGCGGCGCGCACGATCGGCTCGATGAGGAGGTCGGCGAGGGGAGCGACCGGCATGAGGGGGATCAGGCGGCCCGGGCGCGCCTGGGTCCCGCGCAAGAGAGCGTCCGGCGGGTCGAGGCGGCCTCAAGCGCGAGCCGCGGAAAGTCGGCGCGGAAGTGGGCGCCGCGGCTTTCGCGACGGGCAAGGGCGGCCTCGGCGACCAGGCGAGCGGTGACGAGGGGCAGGGCCGGTCCGTGGGCGCGCTCCTCCGACGCCAGCCACCGGACAAGCTCCGCGAGGCCCGCCCCGTCACGCACGACGCCGGCGTCGCGGGTCATTCGGTCCCGCAGCGCGGCCAGCGCTAAAGCGGGGAGTTCGGGCGCGGCGCGCGCCGTCAGCGGCGACGGACCCGGATCGGCCAGCGCGCGGGCGGCGGCGCCGGCCCGGGCGCCGAACACGACCGCCTCGAGCAGGGAATTGGAGGCCAGGCGATTGGCTCCGTGGACCCCAGTGGCGGCGCACTCGCCAGCCGCCAACAATCCCGCCAGCGAGGTGCGTCCGTCTAGGTCGGTGGCGACGCCGCCCATGTGGTAGTGCGCCGCGGGAACCACCGGAATGGGGTCGCGGCGGGGATCGACGCCGGCGGCCACGCAGGCGGCGAAGACGGCCGGGAAGGCTTCGGCGAACCTCTCTCCGACGGCCTGGCGGGCATCGAGGAAGGTCGCGCGCCCCGCCGCCCCCTCCGCCGCCAGGGCTCGGGCCACCACGTCGCGCGGGGCGAGGTCGCCGGCCGGGTGATGGCGGGTCATGAAGGCCGCGCCGGTCTGGTCCACCAGTCTGGCGCCTTCGCCGCGCAGGGCCTCGGTGGCCAGGGGGGCCGGATCGGCGCCCACGTCGATGGCGGTGGGGTGGAACTGGACGAACTCCGGGTCGCGGATCTCGGCGCCGGCCAGTGCCGCCAGCGCCAGCCCCTCGCCGAGCGCCGCGGCGGGATTGGTGGTCACGGCATAGAGGCCGCCCAGGCCGCCGGTGGCGAGGATCGTCGCCGGGGCGACGATTTCGACCAGGCTTCCGCCCATTTCGACCAGGGCGCCCCGCACGGCCCCTCGCGCGTCGGTGAGTAGAGCCCGGGCGCGGACGCCCTCGCGCACTTCGACGTGCGCCGAGGCGCGAACCTCGGCGATCACCGCCGTCATGATCGCCAGACCCGCGCCGTCGCCGCCGACCCTGGCCACGCGAGCCCGGGTGTGCGCCGCCTCCAGGCTCTGGGCGAAAGCGCCGTTCGCGAGCCGGTCGAATGGGGCGCCCAGCCCGGCCAGGCGGCGGACCGCGTCGGGACCCTCGCGGGTGAGCACGGCGACCGCGGCCGACTCGCAGAGGCCGGCGCCGGCCGCGATGGTGTCGGCGGCGTGCAGGGCCGGATCGTCGCCCTCGCCGAGCGCCGCGGCCATGCCGCCCTGCGCCCAGGCCGAGGAACATCCCTTGCCCAGTGGCCCGGCGGTCAGCACCAGCACGCGGCGCGGGGCCGCGGCCAGGGCCGCGCTCAGGCCCGCCAGCCCCGCCCCGATGATCAGGACGCCGTCGAAGGATTCGCGATCGGTCGCGGCTGCGTTTCCTCCCTCCCCTTCATGGGGAGGGACAGGCCGCGAAGCGGCCAGGGTGGGGCTGTGAGGATTCTCGCGGACATTTCGGGTTGAACCACACAGCCCCACCCGGCCCTTCGGGCCACCCTCCCCATGAAGGGGAGGGAGGTCGTCGCCGCTTCCGCGCTGCGTCATCAGATAAGCTCCACATCGACATGGTGGCGGGCCTTGAGGAGGTCGTAGCGGGCCGGCGTGGTGGGCGGCGGCAGGTCGATCATCCGCCTGACCGAGGCGCGGGCGCGTTCGGCGATGAGCGGATCGACGATCACTTCGAAACGATCGTGGAGCAGGCAGTCGTGGATGTTTTCAAGGGTGATCCGCTTCATGTGCGGGCAGAGGTTGCACGGCCTCACGAACTCGGTGTCGGGCGCCTCGCAGGCGACGTTGTCGGCCATCGAGCATTCGGTGATCAGCACCACCCGGCGGGGCTTGCGGGTCATCACATAGTCGCTCATCGCGGCGGTCGAGCCGGCGAAGTCGGCGGCCTCGATGACCTCGGTCGGGCACTCGGGGTGGGCGAGAATTTCCGCGTCCGGCCAGGCCGCGCGAATTTCGGCGATGTCGGCGGCGGTGAACCGTTCGTGGACCTCGCAGCGCCCTTGCCAGGCGACGATGCCGATCGCGGTCTGCCGCGCCACGTTGCGGGCGAGGTATTCGTCGGGAAGCAGGATCACGCGATCCACGCCGAATTCGACGGCGATCGCCTCGACCACCTGCACGGCGTTGGCGCTGGTGCAGCAGACGTCGGTCTCGGCCTTCACCTCGGCGCTGGTGTTGATGTAGGTCACCACCGGCAGGCCGGGGTAGCGTTGCTTGATCAGCCGCACGTCGGCGCCGGTGATCGAGGCGGCGAGCGAACAGCCGGCCCGCAGGTCGGGGATCAGCACGGTCTTGTCCGGGCAGAGCACCTTGGAGGTCTCGGCCATGAAGTGGACGCCGGCCTGGACGATGATCGCCGCGTCGCTCGCCGCCGCCTCGCGCGCCAGACCCAGGCTGTCGCCGACAAAGTCGCCGACGCCGTGGAAAATCTCCGGAGTCATGTAGTTGTGGGCGAGGATGACCGCGTTCTTCGCCCGCTTCAACCGGTTAATCTCCGCGATCAGCGGCGCCTTCAGCCGCCACTCCAGCGGCGTGACGTGGGCGCCGATCTTCTCCCACAGCGGCGCCAAGCCGCGCTCCACCTCCGGGGTGAATGCGAAAGCGTGCGAACCGTCAGCCATCGGCGCTCCCTTATGCTCAAAATGAGCATTTCCCGGGTCTCAAAAAGACGCCGAACCGGGCTTCCCGCCGATTGCGGCGCCTGACTTATGCTACAACTGAGCATAAGCGCGATGGCACCTATAGACCCTAATTTTCTCCTGGGGAAGCGGCTTTCTCCGGTGGGTCGAGGGATTGTGATCGCACGCTCGCAGCGGCGCGCGGCGCTTGCCGTTCGCGCCGGGCCGCCTACCTAATCGGCGATGGATGACGCCCTTCGGCGGCCAGACCCCAAACCGCCGCGATGTGTCGGTGTGCGGCGGCTGGCCCTTTCCCGCCTCAACGGCGGCTTGATTCTCGCCGCCCTCGTGGCCGTGGTCGGCGTCTTCGCGCTGAGGACGGCGCCGCTGGCCATGTCCCCGGCCGCGCCGAACCGCACCGGATACATGGCGTTTCAGCGCCATCCGGATCGCGCGGCGCTCAGCTTGGCCCAGCGGCTCGATCCCGGCCGGCGGGCCACCCTGGCCGGGCGGCCGGAGGGCTGGGCGGTGCTCGACCTGCGCGCGATCCCGACGCTGGGTCTCGGCGCCCTCAGCCAGCAGGAGGCCGAGCGCGTCAACGCCTGGTTGCCGACGTTCGGCGGAGCGTCGGCGCCGGCGTCGCCGTTTGTCCTGCGCGCCGCCGGAGCGGAGCGGGAGCGCGCCATCCTCTGCCTGACCCAGGCGATCTACTACGAGGCCGCCCTGGAGCCCACGCCCGGCCAGGAGGCGGTGGCTCAGGCGGTGCTGAACCGGATGCGAAACCCGGATTTTCCCAAGTCGATCTGCGGCGTGGTCTATCAGGGTTCGAGCCAGGTGACCGGCTGCCAGTTCTCCTTCACCTGCGACGGCTCGAAGGATCGGCCGCCCGTGGCCCCCTTCTGGAATCGGGCGCGCCAGGTGGCCGAGCAGGCGGTCAACGGGTTCGTCATGGCGGCGGTAGGGACCGCCACCCACTACCACGCCGACTATGTATTTCCCCGTTGGGGACCAACCCTGGTCAAGATCCGCCAGATCGGGGCGCATATCTTCTATCGCTTCCCGGGACCGGCCGGTCAGCCGGCGAGCTTCCACGCGCCGTATGCGGGCAATGAGCTGAAGGTGTCGATGGACGGTCCCTCGCCAGAGGCGATCCTGGCGGCCAAGGGCGAATCGACGCTCGCGCCGCTCGAGACCTTCGCCGTGGTCGATCCCACCGCGCCCGGCGGCCTGCGGCCGCGCGTCGCCGGCCAGATCGAATTCGGCCGTCGGGTGCCGACCAAGGATGAGATCGCCCGCATCAACGCGTCCCTCGCGGGCATGGAAAAGGCGTCCCCGGCCGCGCCGGCGTCGCCGCTGTCCGACGATGCGCCCATCGCCCACAAGTCGTGGGCCGAGCAATAGCCGAGGCGGCCCATCCTCACCAGACGCCGATCTTCTCGACCTCGGCGTGGGTGATCGGATGGTGGGCGGCGGCGTGGTCCTCCTCGGCCAGGAGGCGGACCGCCTCCAGCGCGGCCATGCAGCCCATGCCGGCGGCGGTGACCGCCTGGCGGTAGATGTCGTCGGTGACGTCGCCGGCGGCATAGACGCCCTCGATGGCGGTGGCGACGGCGCCGGGTCTGACGTCGAGATAGCCGGCGCCGTCCATGGCCAGCTGGCCCTTGAAGAGTTCGGACGCCGGCGCATGGCCGATGGCCACGAAGAGGCCGTCGCAGGCGAGGTCGCGGGCCTCGCCGGTGGCGACATGGCGCAGGCGCACGCCGGTGACTCCCCTCGGCTCGTCGTCTCCCAGCACCTCGTCGACGGCGTGATCCCAGACCACCTCGATCTTGCGATTGGCGAACAGGCGTTCCTGCAGGATCTTCTCGGCGCGCAGTTCATCGCGCCGGTGCACCAGGGTGACGCGATCGGCGAACTTGGTGAGGAACAGGGCCTCCTCGACCGCCGTGTTGCCGCCTCCGGCCACCACCACCTTCTTGCCGCGATAGAAGAAGCCGTCACAGGTGGCGCAGGCCGAGACGCCGGCCCCCTGGAACCTGGCCTCGCTCTCCAGGCCCAGCCACTTGGCCTGGGCGCCGGTGGCGATGATCAGGGTTTCGGCGAGCCAGGTCGCGCCGCTGTCGCAGGCGAGGCGGAACGGGCGCGAGGAAAGATCCACCGAGGTGACGATATCGTCGATCACCTCGCAGCCGACGTGTTCGGCCTGCCCTCGCATCTGCTCCATCAGCCAGGGACCCTGGATGATCTCGGCGAAGCCCGGATAGTTCTCGACATCGGCGGTGATGGTCAGCTGGCCGCCGGGCGTCAGGCCGGCGATCAGCACCGGCCCCAGCAAGGCCCGCGCGGCGTAGATCGCGGCGGTGTAGCCGGCCGGCCCCGCGCCGATGATCAGGCAGCGGGTGGAACGCTCGGCTACTGCACCCATTCGACGTTCAGGATCTCATAGGCCTTGACCCCGCCGGGGGTGTTGACCTCGACCACGTCGCCGCGCTCCTTGCCGATCATCGCCCGGGCGATCGGCGAGGCGATGGAGATCTTGCCCGAACGGACGTCGGCTTCGTGTTCGCCGACGATCTGGTAGCGGGCCTTTTCCTCGGTGTCCTCATCGACCACGCTGACCGTGGCCCCGAACTTCACCTGGGCGCCGGAGAGCTTGGAGACGTCGATGATCTGGGCGCGCGCCATGCGGTCCTCGATCTCGGCGATGCGGCTCTCGATCCAGCCCTGCCGATCCTTGGCGGCGTGATACTCGGCGTTCTCCGAGAGGTCGCCGTGCTGGCGCGCCTCGCCGATGGCGGCCGTGATCGCCGGCCGCTCGCGGGTCTTCAGACGCCTCAATTCTTCGTCGAGGGCATGAAAGCCCTCGGCGGTCATCGGTACTTTTTCCATGGTCGGATAAGCTCGAATTCGCCCTGATTGGTTCCACGCCCTGCGCCGCGGGCGCGGACGTCCGGGGGCCGATTAGGATAAGGTCACGCCGACGGGGATTCAAGTGGGCCGTGCACCCGAGCGCGGAAGCCGGCGCCCGAGGCGATCCGGAGGGAGGAGGAACGACGTCCACGATGCTCAACCCGCGGAATGACCCGGATCCCGCGCCCACCGGCGCTGGCTTGAACAATCGCCGTTCGCGCTTCACCGGGGCATGACCCCCGCCCTTCTCGCCAGCGTGATGGTCGTCGTCTCCGGGGCGGCGCACGCGGTGGTCAATGCAATCCTCAAGTCCGGCCGGGACAAGATGTCGAGCCGGGCGCTGATCGACGGCTTTTCGGCCATCCTGATCGCCCCGGCGGCGGTCTTCGTCGCCCTGCCGCACGGCGCCTGGGGATGGCTGGCGGCGTCCGGGGCCATCCACTGTGTCTACCTCTTCGCCCTGATCAGGACTTTCGAAGGGGCCGACATGATGGTCGCCTATCCGATCTTCCGCGGCGTCGCGCCGGCCCTGGCGGCGGCGGTCGCGGTGGTGGTCTTCCGCGAGCCGATCAACCTGGCGGTGGCCGCCGGCGTGGCCCTGGTCAGCGCCGGGGTGCTGGTCACCGCGCTCGGCCGGCACATGGATCGCAGGACCCTGGCCTGGTCGCTGCTCACCGGCGTGACCATCGCCCTCTACACCGTCCTCGATGCGCAGGGCGTCCGCGCCGCCCCGAGCGCGCCTTCCTACATCGCCTGGGCGTTCCTGATCGACGGCGGCATCATCGGCGGCGCCTTCGCGCTGTGGCGGGGGCCGGTGTTCATCGCCGCCGCCCGCAGCCAGTGGAAGCGGGGGCTGATCGCCGGGGCCTGCTCGATCCTCACCTACGGCCTCGCCCTATGGGCGTTCAGACTGGGCGCGACCCCCCGGCTGGCGGCGCTGCGGGAGACCTCGATCGTTTTCGGCGTGGCCATCGCCATCATCTTCCTCAAGGAGCGCGCCACCGTTCCCCGCCTGGCCGGCGTGGCGGTGATCGCCGCCGGCGCCGTGGTGCTGCTAGCGAACGCTTAGGCCGCCGTCGATGACCAGTTCGGCGCCGGTGACGTAGCGCGACTCCTCGCTCGCCAGCCACAGGACCGCGTTGGCGATGTCCTCGGGGACGCCCTTGACGCCGAGCGGCACGGCCATGGCGGAGAGGGCGTCGAGGTCGGGCGGCGCGTTGGCGCCGGCATCGCCCATGCCGACGATGCTCTCCCAGATCGGGGTTTCGATGATCCCGGGATGCACGGAATTGACCCGCACGCCGTCCTTGGCGCCCGCGCATTCCAGCGCGATGGCCTTGGTGAACAGCCGCACCGCGCCCTTGGTGGCGCAGTATCCGGCCAGGGTCGGGGCGCCCTTCAGACCCGCCACCGACGACATGTTGATGATCGAGCCGCCGTGGCCGGCCCGGCGCATCAGCGGCAGCGAGTGCTTGACGCCCAGGAATACGCCCTCGACGTTGACCGCCTGCTGGAGGCGCCAATCGGCGAGGCTCATGTCGATGATGCTCGGGCAACCGATGCCGATGCCGGCGTTGTTGACCAGGATATCCAGGCGGCCGAATTCGCGGTCCACCGCCGCGACGATGTCGATCCAGGCCGCCTCGCTGGTGACGTCGTGATGCAGCCAGCGCGCATTGCCGCCAATCTCCCGCGCCAGGGCTTCCCCCTTGGAGTCCTGCAGATCGGTGATCACCACCGCCGCGCCCTCGCGGGCCAGAACCCGCGCGCAGCCTGCCCCGATGCCGCTCGCCCCTCCGGTCACCAGGGCGACCTTGCCATCCACCCGTCCCATGAAGTCGTTCCTCTTCGTTGCGCGATGGTGGCTCTGCTACACCTCCCTCCCCTTCATGGGGAGGGTGGCGCGAAGCGCCGGGTGGGGCTGGTGGGAACACCCACACTGCCCCACCCTGGCCGCTACGCGGCCTGTCCCTCCCCATGAAGGGGAGGGAGGAAGAAAGTTACCCTCAGCGATAGCTCTGCAGGGGCCGCACTTCCAGCGTGCCTTCGGCCTGGGCGCATATCGCCTGGGCGGCGGCGAGGGCGCCGGCGGCGGTGGTGTAGTAGGGGATGCGCATCATCAGAGCGGCGCGGCGCAGGGAAAAGCTGTCCTCCAGCGACTGGCGCCCCTCGGTGGTGTTGAAGACCAGCTGAACCTCGCCGTTCTTCATCGCATCGACGATGTGTGGGCGGCCCTCCAGCACCTTCTTCACCAGTTCGCAGTCGAGGCCGAGATCGGTGAGCCGCCGGTGCGTGCCGCCGGTGGCCAGGATTCGGAAACCGCGCGCGGCCAGCAGCCGCACCGGTTCCTCGATCCAAGGCTTGTCGGCGTCCTTGACCGAGACGAACACGCCGCCGCTGGTCGGCAGGATCACGCCGCCGGCCATCTGGCTCTTGGCGAAGGCGCGGGCGAAGGCGGGCTTCAGATCCTCCCCCGGCCGGCGCCAGTCCAGGCCCATGACTTCACCGGTGGAGCGCATTTCCGGACCCAGCACGGTATCGACGCCGGGAAAGCGTGAGAACGGGAATACCGCCTCCTTCACCGCCACGTGGTCGTAGGGGACGTCGGTGAGCGCGAAGCTCGCCAGGGTCTCGCCGGCCATGATCCGGGCGGCGATGGCGGCCAGCGGCCGGCCGATGGTCTTGGCGACGAAGGGCACGGTGCGGCTGGCGCGGGGATTGACCTCCAGAACGAAGATCCGCGGGCTTTCGGAAAGCGGTTCCTCGATGGCGAACTGAACATTCATCAGACCTCGGACGTTCAGCGCGCGCGCCATGGCCTCGGTCTGGCGCTTCAGTTCGCCGATCGTCTCTGGACGGAGGGAAAACGGCGGCAGGGAGCAGGCGCTGTCGCCGGAATGGACGCCGGCCTCCTCGATGTGCTCCAGCACGCCGGCGACGAAGACATCTGTCCCGTCGCAGAGGGCGTCGATGTCCACCTCCGTGGCACGAGACAGATAGGCGTCGATGAGCACCGGCGCATCGCTGGAGATGGCCATGGCCGCGGCCATGTAGCGGCCGAGCTGCTCGGCGTCGCGGACGATCTCCATGCCCCGGCCGCCCAGGACGTGGGAGGGCCGGATGACCACCGGATAGCCGACCCGCTCGGCGATCACCGCCGCCTCGCCGCCGGAGCGGGCGATGCCGTTTTCGGGTTGGGCGATTTTCAACCGGTGCAGTAGCTTCTGGAACCGCTCGCGGTCCTCGGCCAGGTCGATGGCGTCGGGGCTGGTGCCGAGGATCGGAAAGCCGGCCCGCTCGATGGGATGGGCGAGCTTCAGCGGCGTCTGGCCGCCGAACTGGACGATGACGCCGAGGAGTTCGCCGGCGCCCGCTTCAACGGCGATCAGCTCCAGCACGTCCTCCACCGTGAGCGGCTCGAAATAGAGGCGGTCGGAGGTGTCGTAGTCGGTGGAGACGGTCTCCGGATTGCAGTTGACCATGATCGATTCGACCCCGATCGCGTCCAGGGCGAAGGCGGCGTGGCAGCAGCAGTAGTCGAACTCGATGCCCTGGCCGATGCGGTTGGGACCGCCGCCGAGGATGATCGCCTTGCGTCGCCCGGTCGGCTCGGCCTCGCATTGCGGCGCGTGGCCCAGCGCGCCGGTTTCGTAGGTCGAGTACATGTACGGGGTGATGGCCGCGAATTCGGCCGCGCAGCTGTCGATGCGCTTGAACACCGGCCGCACGCCCAGGGCGTGGCGCCGGGCGCGGACGTCCGTCTCGCTTTCGCCGGTCAGCCGCGCCAGGCGGGCGTCGGAGAAGCCGAGGGCCTTGATCCGGCGCAGCTCGCCCGCCACGAGAGGCGCACCCTCGGCGCGGATCCGCGCCTCCTGCGCCACCAGATCCTCGATCTGACGAAGGAACCATGGCTCATAGGCGCAGGCGGCGTTGATCTCCTGGACCGAGAGACCGTGGCGAAAGGCCTGGGCAATCACCCGCAGCCGATCGGGGGTGGCCGTGCCGAGCGCCCGGACGATGGCCATGCGGCCGGTTTCCGGATCGTCGGCGCCGTCGATGGCGATCTCGTCGAGGCCCGCGAGCCCGGTCTCCAGCCCGCGCAGGGCCTTCTGCAGGCTCTCGGCGAAGGTGCGGCCGATGGCCATCACCTCGCCCACCGACTTCATCTGGGTGGTCAGGTGATCGTCCGCCCCGGGATATTTCTCGAACGCGAAGCGTGGGATCTTGACGACCACATAGTCCAGCGTCGGCTCGAAGGCGGCCGGCGTGGCCCCGGTGATGTCGTTGGTGAGTTCGTCCAGGGTGTAGCCGACGGCGAGTTTGGCGGCGATCTTGGCGATCGGAAATCCGGTCGCCTTGGAGGCGAGCGCCGAGGAGCGCGAGACGCGCGGGTTCATCTCGATGACCAGCATCCGTCCGTCGGCCGGGTCGATGGCGAACTGCACGTTTGAGCCGCCGGTCTCGACCCCCACCTCGCGCAGCACCGCGATCGAGGCGGCGCGCATGCGCTGGTATTCCTTGTCGGTGAGGGTCAGGGCCGGGGCGACGGTGATCGAATCGCCGGTGTGCACGCCCATCGGATCGATGTTCTCGATCGAGCAGACGATGATGCAGTTGTCCGCTCGATCGCGGACCACCTCCATCTCAAACTCCTTCCAGCCGAGTACGCTCTCCTCGATCAGGACCTCGGTCGCCGGCGAAAGATCGAGGCCCCGCTCGACGATGTCGCGGAACTCCTCAAGGTTGTAGGCGATGCCGCCGCCGGTGCCGGCCAGGGTAAAGGAAGGGCGGATGACCGCCGGCAGGCCGATCTCGGCCTGCGCCGCGAACGCCTCGTCCAGCGAGTGGACGGCGCGGGACCTGGGGCTCTCCAGGCCGATGGCGTCCATGGCGTCGCGGAACTTCTGGCGGTCCTCGGCCTTGTCGATGACCTCGGCGCGGGCCCCGATCATCTCCACCCCCCACCGCGCCAGGGCGCCGGAGCGCTCCAAGGCCAGGGCGACATTCAGCGCCGTCTGGCCGCCCATGGTCGGCAGCAGCGCGTCGGGGCGCTCTCTTCGTATGATTTGCTCCACCATCTCCGGAGTGATCGGCTCGATGTAGGTGGCGTCGGCGGTCTCCGGGTCGGTCATGATCGTGGCCGGATTGGAATTGACCAGCACGATCCGGAATCCTTCCGCCCGCAACGCTTTGCACGCCTGCACCCCCGAATAGTCGAACTCGCACGCCTGCCCGATGACGATCGGCCCGGCGCCGATGATCAGGATCGAGGCGATGTCGGTGCGTCTGGGCATCGTCTCTCGCGCGCGGCCTCGGCCGCGCGAGGCGCGCGTCCGTCGGGGATGGGGTTGAAGGCTAAGCGGCGGGTTTAGAGGGGGCTGACGGGCGACGCAAGGCGATGGCCTCGACCATGGCGTCCAGGTCGTCCATCGCGGCCTCGTGCTCGATGACGCGCCCGTTGCGGAGGTCTTCGCGCCCACGCTGGACGCGGGCCGCGATTTCGCGGAGCGGGGTGGTCGGCATTTCCGGATCCTTCATTTCGTCCTCCGCCGTGCCCATGGGTTCATAGACCACCGCCAGCCTCACCCCCACCCCTCCCGTCATCGCCGGGCATACGTCCCGGCGATCCAGGAACGCCGACATCCGACGTGGCCGCGCCCGGGCGCGGCCATTGCCCAGTCCCGCGATCATGGATGGCCGGGACTGGCGCCCGGCCAAGACGGCTTCGTGAGGGTGACGACGGCGGCCGACCGTCCCGACCTCTTCAGCACCGTCCCAGCCGCGCGTCCGCCACCCGGCGCCCCGCGCCTTCTCCGCCCGCGTTGGCGGCGGCGATGAAATCGACGATGGCGGCGGAATCGTCGGTGAGCAGCAGGGCGGCGGTGAAGGGGGCGGCGGCCTGGGCGGCGAGGGCTTCGACCAGCGGGAAGACGGGTTTGCCCCTGGTCGTGCCGTGGGCGGGCCGGGGTTCCAGCAGTCGGCGCCGAGGAAGACCATGGGGGTCGGCCTCATCGCCGGCGCGCGGTAGTAGTTGAGGGTGGCGTTCTGGAACACCTCCTGCACGGTGCCGGCCTCGCCCTCGCCGAACACCAGGCCGCCGTTGGCCAGCGTCACCAGGCCGTCCTCGCGCAGGCTGTTGTAGAAGTATTTGCCGATGGCGGTGGCGAAGAGGTTGGGCGGCTCGGCGCCGTAAACCCAGGTAGGGACGCCGAGGTTGGCGCTTTCCTCCGGTTCGCCGGCGTCCCAGCGGCCGAGCAGGCGGCGCCGGACGGCGACCGCCGCCGCCAGCCAGGCGTTCCGGTTCTCATAGACCGGCGCGGCGCGCAGCGTCTTGAGCGCGGCTTCGAATTCGACCTCGCCGAATGGGGCCATGAAGGCCCCGAAGTTGGCCGCCTCCATCAGCCCGGGGCCGCCGCCGGTGGCGATCATGAAGCCGCGCCGGCGCAAGGCGCGGGCGACGCCCGCGATCTGGCCGAAGGAGGGCGCGGCGCGACTGACGCCATGACCGCCCATGAAGCCGACCGTCTTGCGAGCCGGCGCGCCCAGGAAGCCGGCGATCATCTCGTCGATGGCTGTGTCGTGCAGGCGCGCGGCCATCATCTGCGCCGGCGTCATCGCCCGCACCGCGCCGGTGGCCGTATCGCGGGTCCAGTCGAACACCCGGGTGTCGAAGGCGCGGGCCAGGGAGGCCGGATCACCGATCCGGTAGCCCTTGTAAAGGGTGCGGACGGTGTAGAGCCGATCGGGCAGGGCGGCGAACGGGATCGCGCCGAGCCCGGGCAGCTCTTCCACCCAGGCGGCGAGGGCCGCGCGGGATAGGTTTTCGGCGGCGGAGGAGCGACTCCGAACTCGACTGCCCGTTCGCGATACCCGGCCCTTCAAAGCTCGGCCAGACGCTCTAGCCAGGTGTCCAGTTCGGGGTCGGACAGCGAGCGGCCGTCGCGCACGTCGGCCCGGCCTGATTCGAGCAAGGCGCGCTCCGCGTCGAGGCGCCGGATCCTCTGGCGTCCTGTCTCGACTGGCCGTGTGGTTTCGGAGGCAAGAACTCGCGTGGAAGTCATTTCGTCAATCGTAGCGCGGGCTTCCAGCCCATAGGCGCTAAGATAGGTTATGGCGGAGAGGAAGGACGCGGGCGGGACGCCCACGCTCCGGTTGCGATATTGGCGCCTCCTCTCCACCGGAGGGCGGACGTCTCGTCCGCCTCTATCTGTCGCCAGCCCACAACCGCCGTCACAACGCGCTATCTTAGCGCCTATGGGCTTCCAGCCCGCCCTTTTCGTGGCCACTTGCACGCGATCTCACGGGAGCAGGAGCGGGCTGGAAGCCCGCGCTACGGGCGGCAGTGGCGCCCGGATCCTCGACTTGGGCGTCAAGAGCCGTATCGCGGTAGGGACGCCCATTGCTGAGCGCCCCCCGCACAGATCCGGACGAGCGGAATTCCCGCATCCGGCTCCTACCTCGGGTGTCTGACGGCGAAGC
>Ga0208849_1000618_pt1 | contig 31464 bp, 30 predicted proteins | sample NGESurdeep072012_10_FD_184470 | JGI IMG/M metagenome (GOLD analysis project Ga0208849, IMG submission 184470) | Arctic peat soil microbial communities from Barrow, Alaska - NGEE Surface sample 53-3 deep-072012 (SPAdes) | ecosystem: Environmental > Terrestrial > Soil > Wetlands > Peat ... | reverse complement strand
CACGCCGAGCCACTCGAGATAGTCGAGCTTGGCCCGCAATCCGGCCAGGTCACCGATGCCGTCGTCGTTCGAGTCGAAGAACCCGCGCGTGAGCACCTCGTAGAACACGCCCCGCCGGTACCAGTCGGCTCCGCCCTTGGCGGGCAGGGCCGTCGGGCGGATCCCGGGTAGTCGCGCCCCGCCGGTGCGGCGCGATGGCACCGGCGCTCCGGTCGTCCCGCGCGGGCGCGGGGACTTGGCGGGACGGGACACGGTCACGCTCCGACGCCGACCCTCAACGACCGACGAATCGGGCCCGACCGGGCCCGTGCTCGAGGAACGACGTCACACCCAAGGTGGCGTCCTCGGTGTGCGAGACCGACACGAAGGCAGCCACCTCGAGCTCGAGCGCCTCGGCCAGCGGGGCGTCGACGCCATCGTCGATGATGCGCTTGGCCGCCGCCAGTGCCTCGAGCGGCCCCGCCGCGAACCCCGCCGCCAGGGCCAGCGCCTCGTCCAGCACGTCGTCGCGGGCCACCACCCGGTCGGCCAGGCCGATGCGCAGGGCTTCGTCGGCGGTGACCTGGCGTCCGGTGTAGATGAGGTCCTTGGCCCGACTCACGCCGACCAGGCGCGGGAGCCGTTGCGTGGCGCCGCCCCCGGGGACGATGCCCAGGAGGATCTCGGGTTGCCCGAGACGGGCGTCGGCCGACACCACGCGCAGGTCGCACGCCAGGGCGAGCTCGAGACCACCTCCGAGCGCGTACCCGCTGACAGCCGCGATCGTCACGCGCGGCAACGCGGCCAGCGCGCTGGTGGCGCTGTGGAAGGCAGCGGCGATGCGTCGAGCCGCTTCGGGCTGGCGGAACTCTCCGACGTCGGCCCCGGCGGCGAAGATGCGGGGCCCGCCCCACAGCACCACGGCGCCGGGCGGGTCCGCCGCCAACTCCGCCACCACGTCACGCAGGTGGCCCAAGAAGGCCACCGACAGCGCGTTCATCTTGGGCCGATCGAGCGTCACCAGGGCCACGCCGTCGGCGCGCCGGTCGAGCGCCACGACCCCTGACTCCGGCGCATGCGACGTGGGACCGGAGCCGACCATGCGCGCACCGTACCCGACCCTGCCCTGAGCGTCGTGCCAACGAGGGCCGGAGTCCCAAGGCCGAGGTCAGGCGGTCCCGGGCACTCCGAGGACGCCGCCGATCCACCAGACCGACCCGGCGGGGTCGGGCCTCAGTCTGCGGCCGTGGCGCCGTACACAGCGCGCAGGAGCCGGTCGGCGGCGTCGTAGGGGTCGAGGCGGTGCTCGGCCACCGCCTCGACGAGCCCGGCGAATTCCCCGTCGGCGCTGAGGCGATCCACCTCGCTTCGGATCCGGGACGACACCACGATGCGGAACTCCCGCTCCAGGCGGGCGGCGCGCTTGGCTTCGAGGACGCCGCCCTCCTCGAGATGGCGCTCGTGACGCGCCAGTTCCTGCCACAGCGCGTCCACGCCCTCGCCGGTCGAGGCCGTCGTCTCGAGCACCGGGGGGCGCCAGTCGCCCAGGGCGGTGAGGTCGAGCATCTGCTCGAGATCGCGCCGCGTCTCTTTCGCCCCGGACCGGTCGGCCTTGTTGATGACGAAGATGTCCGCCGTCTCGAGAAGCCCCGCCTTGTTGGCCTGGACGGCATCGCCCCACTTGGGGTTCAGGACCACGATGGTGGTGTCGGTCGCCCCGGCCACCTCGACCTCGACCTGTCCCACACCGACGGTCTCGATGAGCACGAGCGGGAAGCCGGCCGCGGCCAGGACCCGGATGGCCTCGGGGACCGCTACCGCCAGCCCCCCGAGATGCCCACGCGACGCCATCGAACGGATGAAGACACCAGGGTCGAGCGCGTGGTCCTGCATCCGGACGCGGTCGCCCAGGATCGCCCCGCCGGTGAACGGCGAGGACGGGTCCACGGCCAGGACGCCGAGTTGCGCCACCCCGGCGCCGCGCGCCGAGCCGATGAGCCGATCGACGAGCGTGGACTTGCCTGCCCCGGGTGGCCCCGTGATGCCGACGGTGCGGGCCTCGCACCCACTCCGATAGGCCAGGGCGGCGGCAGCCCTGCTCGGGGCCCCACCGCTCTCGACCTGGGTCAACAGGCGGGCCAGCGACACCCTGTCCCCCTGTGCCGCCGCATCGAGAAGCACCGCCGGGTCCGTGGCCCGGTCGCGGCCGGATCCTGTCGGGGACGGGACCCGGCTCGACGAGCCGGACGGGGACGAGCCGGACGGGGACGAGCCGGACGGAGACGACATGGATGGGGTCATGACAGTGGCACGGAGCGTAGGCGGAGAGTCCGGTCTCAGACGCGGGTCACGTCGGCGCCCAGCGAGCTGAGCGTGACGGCGAGGTCCTCGTAGCCGCGGTCGATGTGCTCGGCCTCAGACACCACGGTCTCGCCCTCGGCCATCATGCCGGCCAGGACGAGGGCGGCACCGGCACGGAGATCCGGCGCCCGGACCGGGGCACCCGAGAGTCGCCGCACGCCGCGCACCACGGCATGGTGGCCCTCGGTCCGGATGTCGGCTCCCATGCGCCGGAGCTCGTCGACGTAGCGGAAGCGACCCGAGAAGAGGTTCTCGGTGACGATCCCGACCCCGTCGGCGACACTGAGCATCGTCACCAGGAACGGCTTGTAGTCGGTGGCCACCCCCGGGTACGGGAGCGTGGCCACGTCGACGCTGTGGAGCCGCTCGCTCGCTGCCGCCCGCATCCCCTCGGGGCCCTGGGTCACCGTGACGCCGATCTCGCCCATCTTGCGCAGGACCATGTCCATGTGGTCGGGGCGGCCGTCCTCGATCACGATCTCCCCACCGGCCATGGCCACGGCCGAAAGCAAGGTGGCGGCCACCACCCGGTCGGGGATCACCCGGTGGGCGCCGGGCGCGGGATGGAGCTCCTCGACGCCGTCGATCTCGATGTGCGACGTCCCCGCCCCCCGGATGCGCGCCCCCATGTGGGTCAGGAAGTCGGCCAGGTCCGACACCTCGGGCTCGCGTGCCGCGTTCTCGATGACCGTCGTCCCCTTGGCCAGGACCGCGGCCATGAGCACGTTGTCGGTGGCGGTGTGGCTCGGATACTCGAAGACGACCCGCTGGCCCACCAGGCGGCCGTCGGCCCCTCCGGGCACGCGGCCCTCGATGTTGCCATGCACGGTCTGGAATACCGCACCCAGGGTGGACAGGCCGTGGAGGTGGATATCGATGGGGCGGTTCCCGAAGTCGTCGCCGCCCGGGAGCGACACACTGGCCCGGCCGGCGCGTGCCAACAGCGGCCCGAGCACCACCACCGAGGCACGCATCTTCTCCACCAGCTCGTAGGGCGCCTTGGGGACGAGCGTGGCCGGGGTGTCGATGACCAGGTCGCCGGGGCCGCCGTCGGGCTGGTCCGGGGCCCGGACCACCTGCGCGCCGATGGCGGCGAGGACCTCGGCCATGATCTCGACGTCCACGATGCGCGGCACGTTGGCGAGAACGTGGCGGCCCGGTGCCAACAAGCACGCCGCCATCAGCTTGAGCGCGGAGTTCTTGGCGCCGCCGGCGCACACCGTCCCGTGCAGGGGCCCGCCGGGGCGCACGACGAAGCGGTCCATCGGGCCCCGGCTGATCAGACGACCGGGTTCTCGGCCCATCGACCGAAGACCGACCCCAGGGCCCCCACGATCTCGCCCACGGTGGCGTAGGCCCGCACGGCATCGAGGATGGCGGGCATGAGGTTGACCTCGGTGACCGCGGCGTCGGCTGTCACCGCCGCCAGTGTGGCATCGACGTCGTGCTGGTTGCGACGTTGACGCACCGCCGACAGGCGCTTGCGCTGGGCCTCGTCGACCTCGGGCCCGATGTGCAAGGTCGGCGGTGCGGGCTCCTCGCTCCCCTCGGTGAACGCGTTCACCCCCACCACGATGCGCCTTCCGGTTGCCACCTTGCGCTGGAACACATAGGCGGCGTCGGCAATCTCACCCTGGAACCAATTGTTCTCGATCCCGTGCAGGACACCCTCGAGCATCGATCCCCCGCCCCACCCGTCCAGGCGGGCGAAGATCTCTTCGGCCTGGCGTTCGATCTCGTCGGTCAGCGACTCCACGAACCACGACCCCCCGAGGGGGTCCGACACGTTGGTGACGCCGGTTTCATGGGCGATGACCTGCTGGGTGCGCAGCGCGATGCGAGCCGCCTTCTCCGTGGGAAGGGCCAGGACCTCGTCCATCGAATTGGTGTGCAGGCTCTGGGTGCCGCCCAACACACCCGCCAACGCTTCGATGGCGGTGCGGACGATGTTGACCTCGGGTTGCTGGGCCGTGAGCGACACGCCTGCGGTCTGGGTGTGGAACCGAAGCTGCAACGACCGGGGGGAAGTCGCCCTGTACCGGGTGGCCATCCAGCGGGCCCAGATGCGACGGGCGGCGCGGTACTTGGCGATCTCCTCGAAGAAGTCCAGATGGGCGTTGAAGAAGAAGCTCAGGCGAGGGGCGAATTCATCGACGGGGAGTCCGGCGCCCATCACGGCTTCCACATAGGCGAACCCGTTGGCGAGGGTGAAGGCGAGCTCCTGCGCGGCCGTGGACCCGGCCTCACGGATGTGATAGCCCGACACCGACACCGGATGGAATTTGGGCATCTCGGACGCACAAAAGCGGACGACGTCTGCGACGAGTCGCATCGAGGGCCGCGGCGGGAAGATGTACTCCTTCTGGGCCTGGTACTCCTTGAGGATGTCGTTCTGGAGCGTCCCTCCCAGTTCGCGCCGCGCCACGCCCGCCTTCTCGGCCGCCCCCACGTACATGGCCATGAGGATCGGGGCGGGCGAGTTGATCGTCATCGACGTCGTCACCGCGCTCAGGTCGATCTCGGCGAAGAGGTCCTCGGCATCGGTCAGGGTGTCGACGGCGACACCACACCGTCCTACCTCACCCTCCGTGAGTGGATCGTCGGAGTCGCGGCCCATGAGCGTCGGGAGGTCGAACGCGACCGACAACCCACCGCTCCCGGCCCGCAGGAGCTCGCGAAAGCGGACGTTGGTGTCCTCGGCGGTCCCGAACCCGGCGAACAGCCGCATGGTCCAGAGCTTGGAGCGGTACATCGAGGCGTAGGGGCCCCTGGTGTAGGGCGGACGACCGGGCCAACCCAACCGCTCCGACACCTGGTCCTCGGGCCAGTCGGCGGGGCCGTAGACGGGCTCGAGGCCGATTCCCGACATCGTCTCGAAGTCGGTGTCGGACAGGGTGGACGAGTCGTAGGCCTCCTGCCACCGCGCTCGGCCCTCGTCGAGGCCCTCGTGAGGCGGGGTGTCCATGGGCCCAGCCTAACGGTCCGACCACCGCATTCTGAGACGTCGGAGTCCGCTCCGGGCGCAGCGCGGGGCCGGGACGGTACAAACCGCCCCTGCATTTCGCAGCGCAAGGGCCCTGAGTGGGCGCCCGGCGCGTACGGAGCGCGTTATGGTCCAGTCGTGGCGCCCAACCCCCGCGCACCTGATCGCAACCTGGCCATGGAGCTCGTCCGCGTGACGGAGGCCGCGGCCATGGCCGCGGGCCGGTGGATGGGCCGTGGTGACAAAGAGGGGGCCGACGGCGCCGCCGTCCAGGCCATGCGCGTGGTCCTGCAGTCGGTGGCCATGGACGGTGTCGTGGTGATCGGCGAGGGCGAGAAGGACCATGCGCCCATGCTCTACAACGGCGAGAACGTCGGAGACGGCACGCCCCCCGTCACCGACATCGCCGTCGACCCCATCGACGGGACGAACCTGACGTCGCTCGGGCGCGGTGGGGCCCTGGCCGTCATCGCCGTGTCGGACCGCGGCACCATGTTCAACCCGGGCCCGTGCGTGTACATGGAGAAATTGGCCGTCGGTCCCAAGGCGGCCGGGTCCGTGGACGTGCGCCGTCCCCCCACCGAGAACCTCGAGGCGGTGGCCAAGGCGCTGGGCAAGTCCCTGCGCGACGTCACCGTCGTCATCTTGGACCGGCCTCGACACAGCGCGCTCATCGAAGAGGTCCGAGGCAGCGGCGCCCGCATCAAGCTCATCTCCGATGGTGACGTGGCCGGAGCCATCTCCGTGGCTTGGCCCGACTCGGGAGTCGACGTGCTGTACGGCATCGGGGGCACACCGGAAGGCGTGATCGCCGCCGCCGCACTCAAGTGCATGGGCGGGGAGATCCAGGGTCGCCTGTTCACCCGCAACGACGACGAGCGCCGGGCCGCGATCGCCGCCGGCTATGACCTCGACGCCCTGCTCACCACCGACGACCTCGTCAAAGGTGACAACTGCTTCTTCGCCGCCACCGCCGTCACCGACGGAGAGCTTCTCCAAGGCGTGCGCTACAACGACTACGGCGTGACCACCCAGTCCATCGTCATGCGCTCACGCTCGGGGACGGTGCGATTCGTGACGGCGCGCCACGCGCTGCACAAACTGCGCGAGTACAGCCAGATCGAATTCGGCTGACCACCGGCAGGCGACCCTGAGCACCCCCCCGGGCCGGTACCCGCTCCGCAACGCCGATCCCGAGGAGGGGGCGCGTCTCGGGACCCTGCAGTCGCTGCACGATGGCTCCACCATCAGGCAATTCCAGCGCCTCGGCGTGGCCCCGGGGTGGCGGTGCGCCGAGCTCGGCGCCGGCGCGGGTTCGGTGGCCCGGTGGCTGTCCGACGCCGTGGGAGACCGCGGTTCGGTCACCGCCATCGACCGCGACACGACCCTGCTCCAGGAATTGGCGGCCCGACCGAACGTGACGGTGGTGGAGGGTGATCTGCTCACCATGACGTTCGGGTCCTCGTGCTTCGATTTCGTCCACTCGCGGTCGGTGCTCATGCATCTCGACAACCCCAACGCCGTGGTGGAGCACCTGGTGCCGGCGTTGGCGCCGGGGGCGATCGTGCTCTTCGAGGAGACCGACGGCGAGCCTGCCCGACGCGCCGCCTCGGGCGCGGAGCTCCCGGCGGCGTTTCGCCACGTGATGGTGCCGCTGGCAGCCCAGTGGACCTGGGCGGGCACCCTGGCGTCGCGACTGGAGGCACTGGGTTTCACCGACGTCCACGACGATGTGCGTGAAGACCTGCTCACCGGGGCCACGCCGGCAGCGGCGTTCTGGCGCCAGACACTGGCCACCATCCGCCCCATCGTGACCGACGCGGCGCGGATGGAGTCGGTGGGCCGCAGCCCGGTCGACGACAGCAGCTACGACACCATGATCGAGCTGCTAGAGAACCCTGCCTTCGCCGTCCCCTTCGCCGCTCGCCACCGGGTCTCGGCCCGCCGGCCGTAGACAACGGGCGCCCGACTCCCAGCGGCCGCCCGTCCGGTCAGGCGCCTCGGGAGTCCGCCGCCCCGGCCACCTCGAGGCGGACCTCGGCCCGGCGTCGGGCCGCCTCGGCCTCGATGAGATCCCGGTCCGCTTGGACATCCCCGCTGCCGTCTCCGGCTCCGGTGCGGGCGCCGGAAAGACCGGTGACCAGTTCGGTGGCGACCTCCAGCGCGCGCCGGGCCCGCTCCACGTCGATGTCCTCGGCGCGCTCCGCGATCGGCGCCAGGACGGTGACGTGGTCGCCCTCGACCTGGACGAACCCGCCGTGCACGGCGGCACGCTCCTCGGTGCCGTCTTCGAGCTGGAACCGGACCGGTCCGGCGACGATGGCGCCGATGAGGGGAGTGTGTCCCGGCATGTAGGCCGAATCACCCCCGTCGGTACGCAGGAACACGGTCTGCACCTGCTCCTCGAAAAGCGTGCGTTCCGGGGTGACCAGGCTGGCCTCGAAGGGCGCCATCGCCGACGCTCCTACTCTGCGCCGGCTTCGAGGGTGCGGGCCTTCTCGAGCACGGACTCCACCCCGCCGACGTTCAGGAACGCCTGCTCGGGCACGTCGTCGAGGTCACCGTTGAGCAGGACCTCGAAAGACTCGACCGTCTCGGCGATCGGCACCGTGACGCCCTTCAACCCGGTGAAGACCTCGCCGACGTTGAAGGGCTGGGAGAGGAAGCGCTGGATCTTGCGGGCCCGGTTGACGATGAGACGGTCCTCTTCGGACAGTTCGTCGAGCCCGAGGATGGCGATGATGTCCTGGAGCTCGCGCGATCGCTGCAGCACGACCTGGACCCGGCGGGCCACGTCGTAGTGCCGGTCGCCGACGATCTCGGGGGCCAGGATGTTCGACGTCGACGCCAGGGGATCGACGGCGGGGTAGATCCCCAAGGACGCGATCTGCCGGGAGAGCTCGGTGGTGGCATCGAGGTGGGTGAACGTCGTGAACGGAGCCGGGTCGGTGTAGTCGTCGGCGGGCACGTACACGGCTTGGAGCGAGGTGATCGAGCGGCCCCGGGTCGAAGTGATTCGCTCTTGGAGCTCGCCCATCTCGTCGGCCAGGGTGGGCTGGTAGCCCACGGCCGATGGCATGCGGCCCAGCAAGGTCGAAACCTCGGAGCCGGCCTGGACGAACCGGAAGATGTTGTCGATGAACAACAGGACGTCCTGGTTCTTCACATCCCGGAAGTACTCGGCCATCGTCAGCGCGGCCAGGCCCACCCGCAGGCGGACACCCGGAGGCTCGTCCATCTGCCCGTAGACGAGGGCGGCCTTCTCGATGACACCCGACTCCTGCATCTCGAGCCAGAGGTCGGTCCCTTCGCGGGTGCGCTCCCCCACCCCGGCAAACACCGATACACCACCGTGGTTGAGGGCCACCCGGTTGATCATCTCCTGGATGAGCACGGTCTTGCCCACGCCGGCCCCGCCGAACAGACCGATCTTCCCGCCCTGGACGTACGGCTCGAGCAGGTCGATGACCTTGATGCCGGTCTCGAACATGAGCGCCCGGGGCTCGAGCTGGTCGAAGGCGGGAGAGTCGCGGTGGATCTCCCACCGGTCCTCGACGGCACCGATGTCGTCGGTGTCGAGAGCCTCGCCGAGCACGTTGAACACGTGGCCGAGCGTGGCGTCTCCGACCGGGACCGACAGTCCCCGACCCAGGTTCCGGACCGGCGTGCCCCGGTGCAGGCCGTCGGTGGCCTTGAGGCACACGCACCGGACCCGACCCTCGCCGATCTGCTGCGCCACCTCGGCCGTGACGGTGACCTTGGTGCCTTCGAGGTCGAGGTCCATCTCGACGGCCATGTTGATCTCGGGCAAGGAGTGGGGGGGGAACTCGACGTCGACGACCGGCCCGGCGATGGCGACCACTCGCCCCTCGGGGCGCGGCCCGTTGCCGCTCGTGGTGGGCTCGGTGAGTGTGGTTGTCATGATGTCCTTGCTTCCTATTCCGTCTTGGCGTCGGCGGCCTGGCGCAGGGCCTCGGCTCCGCCGACGATCTCCATGATCTCGGTGGTGATGGCGTCCTGACGGGCGCGGTTCATGTCCCGGGTGAGGGTCTTGGCCAGGTCGTCGGCATTCTCGGTGGCCGCAGCCATGGCCCGCTGCCGCGCCGTGTGCTCGCTGGCGGCCGCTTCGAGCAGGGCGCCGAACAGCGCGGCCTCCACGTAGCGCGGCACCAGCTCCACGAGAAGGTCGGGGGACTCGGGCTCGAACTCGGTGTACCCCTCACGCTTGGGCGTCTCGTCGTCGACACCGTCGTCACCCGCCGGCTCGGGCAGCGGAAGGAGCTGGCGCGTCTCGACCACCTGGGTGCCGGCGGACACGAACCGGGTCGAGACGATCAGGACCTGGTCGACCTCCTCGGCCAGGAACAGGGGTGTCACGACCTCGGCCACCCGACGGGCGTCTTCGAAGGTGGGGCGGTCCGAGAATCCCGAAAAGGCCTGCTCCAGAGGGATGCGGCGGAACCGGAAGTACGACTGGGCCTTGCGGCCGACGCTCATGAGCCGGTTGTCGACCGACGTTGCCTCGAAGCCGCGCACCGTCCGTTCGGCGAGGCGCAACACATTGGCGTTGTATGCGCCGCACAAACCCCGGTCGGCGACGACCGCCAACACCAGGACCCGCTGGGGAGACTCGGGGACCCCGAGCACCCTTCCGGCGGTGTGCCCGGCGTCGGCGGCGGCCTCGCCCAGGATCTCGGAGATCCCCTTCAGGTAGGGACGGAATCCCGTGAGGCGATTCTGGGCGCGCACGATCTGTGACGCCGCGATGAGCTCGAAGGCGCGGGTGATCTTCTTGGTCGACTGGACGGTGCGGATGCGCCGTCGAAGGACCTTCTCCTGGCCACCGGCCACGGCTCAGTCACCCTCCATCGCCACGAAGGTGTCCTTGAACGCCTGCAACGCCGTCTTGAACACTGACTCCTCGGGCAGGGCCCCGGTCGTCTTGATGGCATCGAGGATCTCAGGATGGCTCGACCGCATGAAATCGAGGAGCTCGGCCTCGAACCGTCGCACCTCGGACACCGCCACGGTGTCGACCCAGCCGTTGGAACCCGCATAGATCACGACGACCTGCTCCTCCACCGGGAGCGGCGCGTTCTGCGCCTGCTTCAGCAGCTCGGTGAGCCGGTATCCCCGGTCCAGCTGCGCCTGCGACACCTTGTCGAGCTCGGACCCGAAGGTGGCGAAGGCCTCGAGCTCGCGGAACTGCGCCAGGTCGATCTTGAGGGTCCCGGCCACAGAGCGCATGGCCTTGACCTGCGCCGCGCCTCCCACCCGGGAGACCGAGATGCCCACGTTGATGGCCGGACGCACCCCCGAGTAGAACAATTCCGACTCGAGATAGATCTGCCCGTCGGTGATCGAGATCACGTTGGTGGGGATGTAGGCGGACACGTCGCCGCCCTTGGTCTCGATGATGGGAAGTGCCGTGAGTGACCCGCCCCCCCGGTCATCAGACAGCTTGGCGGCGCGCTCGAGAAGCCGACTGTGCAGATAGAACACGTCTCCGGGATAGGCCTCTCGTCCCGGGGGCCGGCGAAGCAGCAGGGACATCTGGCGGTAGGCCTCGGCCTGCTTGGACAGGTCGTCGTACACGATGAGGGCGTGCTCACCGTTCTCCATCCAGTGCTGGCCCATGGCACACCCCGAGTACGGGGCGATGTACTTGAACGGGGCCGGCTCCGACGCCGGTGCGGAGACGACGACGGTGTAGTCCATGGCGTCATGCGCTGCCAGCGTCGCCACCGTCTGTGCCACCGACGAGCCCTTCTGGCCGATGGCCACGTAGATGCACTTCACCCCCAGGCCCTTCTGGTTGAGGATGGTGTCGATGGCGACGGTGGTCTTCCCTGTCTTGCGGTCGCCGATGATCAGCTCGCGCTGACCTCGACCGATCGGGGTCATGGAGTCGATGGCCTTGATCCCAGTCTGGAGCGGCTCCTTCACGGGCTGGCGGGCCACGATGCCCGGGGCCTGGACCTCGAGGCGGCGTGTCTCGGTCGACGCGATGGTGCCCTTTCCGTCGATGGGCTCGCCCAGCGGGTTGACGACCCGACCCAGCAGCCCGTCACCGACGGGGACCGACAGGATGCGCCCCGTGGCCCGGACGAGCTGCTCCTCCTCGATGTGCGCGTCACTGCCCAGGACGACGGCACCCACGGTGTCCTCGTCGAGGTTCAGGGCGATCCCGAGGGTCCCGTCCACGAACTCCAGCAACTCGTTCACCGCCACCATGGGCAGCCCACTGATGCGGGCGATGCCGTCGCCCACCTCGGTGATGCGCCCCACCTGCTCGGCGGAGACCTCGGGGGTGTAGTCGGTGACGTGTCGCTGCAACGCGGCGGCGATCTCGTCGGCGTTGATGGTCAACTCTGCCATCAGGTCTGTGCTCCTCGGGTTGCCCCCTCAAGCTTGAGGAGGTGCTCTTCCACTTGGTCAAGACGGCGCTGGGCGCTGGCATCGACGAGGAGATCGCCGATGTGGATCACCGCACCGCCGAGAATGTCGGGGGCAGCCAGGATCTGGAGCTCCACGGGCTGACTGGTGAGGTGCTCCAGGGCCTCGGACAGGATCCGGTGCTCGTCGGCATCGATGGGGAGCCCGGTGTAGATGCGAGCCACCCGCCAGCCTCGGGCGCGTGCCGCCTGTTCGGCTAGCCAGTCGACGGACGAGGCCAGGTCACGCACCCGTCCCTGGATCGTGGTCCGGACCAGCCGGAGGGTGGCGGGACGCACCTTGTCCCCGAGGAGATCGTCGAGAATCTGTGTGCGGTTCTCGAGCGGCAGCGTCGAGTCCGACAGGACGCTACGCAGCGAGGGGCTGGACTCGAGGACCCGGGCGAAGCGGAACAACTCGTCTTCGATCTCTTCGAGCTCGGACGTCTCGGTGACCTCCTCGAAGACGGCATCGGCGTAGCCCGAGATGAAGTGGCGCCACGCCGTACGGCTCACGATCGGCTCTTGCGCTCGCAGCTCCTCGGGAGGCAGGTCGTGCATGTGCCGCGCCAACTCGTAGAGCTCGTGCAGCGCGGTGGGAAACTCCTCCACCCGGCCCGTCTCCACGGCCCGCACCACGATCTTGAGCGCCACGGGGTGGATCCGCGTGGCCAGAAGATCCTGGAGCACGGCCTTGCGGGCCGAGGTCGACACGGCGCGGTCGGTGAGCGCCACCGCCAGGTCGTTGGTCCGGGACACCAGATGCGCGACCGCGTTGACGTCCTCGGCGATATGCCCACCGAGGGCGTCTCTGGCCACGTCGGCCAGGAGCGCCGTCGTGTAGCCCCGAAGCGAATGGTGCACGCTCTGCTTCCTCCTCTTGCTTTGCCTTGCTCAGACCGGTTCGTGCCCGGTGCGTCGCACCGTCAGGTGCCGGTCCCGCCCGCCGAGGTCCCGACCGAGCCCCGCAACGCCGTAACGGCCTCGTCGATCAGCGCCCGATGGCTGGACTCGTCGATCTCCCGCCCTATGACCTGGCGGGCGACCGAGATCACGAGCGCCCCCACCTTGGTGCTGACCTCGTCCACCGCCCGCTGGCGCGCTCCGGCGATCTCGGCCTCGGCCCGGGCCACGAGGCGGTCGTACTCGAGACGTCCCCGCTCCTCCGCCTGCGCGTTGATCCGCTCTGCTGCCTTGTTGGCGGCGGCAACGATCTCCCGTGCTTGTAGCCGGGCCTCATCCAGCGTCTCCTGGCGCTGGTTGCTCGCCTCCGCGGCCTCGGCACGCGCCGTCTCGGCCGCCTCGAGCGAGGTCCGAATCTCCTCCTGGCGCGCCTGCATCGCCTTGTTCAGGGGCGGCAGGATCCATTTGGTGATAACTCCGACGATGATCAGGAAGGCAATGAATTCGGCGATGAACGTCCCGTCAGGAACAAGGAAGTTTCCACTGCTCGAAGCTGGCACAGAGATACCTCCCTACTTCTTGTAGAGAACGAAGACGAAGAACGCCATAAAGGCCAGGTTGATGAAGTACATGGCCTCGACCAGTCCAACCGTGATGAACAGGTAGAGACGCGCTTTGGCCTCCACCTCGGGCTGGCGTGCCACTGCAGCAATGGTCTGGCTACCGGCGAGACCGTCGCCGATGGCGGCGCCGACGGCTCCGCCTGCCAGTGCAAGGCCGCCACCGACCATGGCACCTGCCAATTGGACTGCTTGACTCGTTACTGGGCCCGATGCGGCCATTGTTCCTCCTTGGATTGCAGGGGTTGTTCCGGCACGTGAACGCCGGTGCTAGTGCTCAGCATCCACCGTCGTCGCCATGCCGTAATAGACGATCGTCAGCAAGGCGAAGATGAAGGCCTGTATGAAGCCGATGAACATGTCGAACAGCTTCCAGGCCACGTCGGCCACGGGCACGATGAACACCGGCAGAAGCGCGGCAATGAGCAACAGCATCAGCGTGCCCGCGAACAGGTTCCCGAAAAGCCGGAGCGCAAGGGTAATCGGCTTCGTGATCTCCTCGATCACGTTGATCGGGAAGAAGAACGGGAAGGGTTGAAAATAGTGTTTGACGTATCCTCGCACGCCGCGAGCGCGAATCGAGGCTGCATGCACGATCACGATGACGATTAACGCCATCGCATAAGTGAGATTGACGTTGGCGGTAGGCGACGGCAGGTACTCGGTTCCCCCCCGAGGCGAACTGGGGATCACTTCGAGCCAGTTTGCCGTCAGGATGAACAGGAAGAGCGCGAGTGCCAGGGGGACGATCCGGACTCCGGCAGGACCCACCGTCGACTCGACTAGCTGGTTCACCTGGTCGACAGTTGTCTCGAAGAACAGCTGGAGCTTGCCGGGAACGCCTGATGTGGCCCGGCGTGCGGCCAGGAGACCGAGACTGATGACGATGATCGCCGCGATCAAGGTGGCCCATACGACGTCGAGCTCGATCGACAGCCCGAATATCTTGCGGGTCACATGGTTCGAGATGTTGATGTTCCCGCTGGCGAGCAGGTGCACAGCACTGATCACGGGGGCGATACCCCCCGGAAGACGGCCGTGATCATGCTGGACAAGAAGGCTGCTTGATAGAGCACGAGGCCCAGAAGAGCGCCGAAGCCCATCGGTGTGACCAGGATCAGCAATGCCAGCACGACAGCCGTGGTGATGCCGAGTCGACCGAGCGTACGGGCTGCCAACGGGCGCCGCGCCGCCTTGGCGTCCGCGAGGTGCTTCAAGCGGGCCACTGACGAGTCGACCCAGTGCGTGTTGAGCGCTCCGAGCATGAGTCCGATGGCGATGCCAAGGCCGGCGACCGGGTAGCCGACCAGTGGTGCCACGACAAACCCGACCACACCGAACGCCACGGCTGTGATACGAGTTCGGCGAAGGGCTCGGCCCAGGCGCAACGCGTCAAGGTCGGCGAACTCCTCAAGCATGGGAACTCCCATGTGGGGTGCCGGCCAGAACAACCGCTACAAGTACCTCTTGATCTCGACGTACGCGGTCACCACCGCTAACACGACACCGACCACGAGGCCCAACAGGGTGAACAGCGGGGATCGATGCGTGACTCCATCGAGATACAGACCGAGGATCACTCCCCCGGCGACACACAGCGCGATGGAGACGCCGAGGCCCGCCAGGGTGAAGAAGCTGGGGGAGGGCTTGTCGTCCACAGCACTCGACTCGGCGCGCGCCGCTCAGGGCGAAGATGTCGTCGTGCATCGCCGGAGCTCTCCCGAGTTCACTCGGCGTGCCCGGCGGTGGGGCCGGATGCAACCGTGGCCGATGTCCGGTGATCGGAACCGACTGGGAGCGGGAAGCGCACACCACAATCTTCGCATCCACCCCCTGAGCGCGGCAAAACGAGCCTGAACCAGCGACTATTTGCGCTCTGCAAGAGATCCCCAGGGCTAGCGGCGGTATTTCACCCTGGACGCGGCGTGCGTGACCGGAGCAGCCGGCCGGGGGGTCTCGCTCCCACCCGGCCTGATCCGTTGCCCTGGTGTGGCGCCGTTCTCGCCCGTCTCGTCCTTCTCGTCGCTGTCGCTTTTGTCGCTCTTGTCGAAGACGGCCCCGTGCTCCCCCAGGCCGGCGGGCACGGGGAGGACCGGTGTGCCACGGGCCGGCTCCCGCTCGGTGACCACGCTCTGCGGGACGTCGGCGCCTTTGGGAACGTCGGCCTCGACGCCGTTGCCGTTCATCGTGTCCTTGCGAAGCCCGGGATGGAACAGCGTGTACAGGGCCAGGCCGAGGACGATGACGCCGAACAGGATGACGGCGTTGGCGCGCTTGTCGAACAGGGGGAACAACAAGAACGCGGACAGCACCGCGGTCCAGGCCCACAAGATGGCCACGGTGCGCCGGGGACCGTGGCCCAGGCGTAGAAGCCGGTGGTGGACATGGTCCTTGTCAGGAGTGTGGAAACCCGTGCCGCTGGCGGTACGACGGATGAAGGCAAATGCCATGTCGGCGATGGGGACGCCCAGGATGAAGACAGGGATGAACAGCGGTGCGAAGAAGAAGTAGGTCTGGCCGCTCACGTCGGCGGTGCGTCCGCCGATGAGCATGGTCGACGCCGCCAGCAGCAGTCCCAGGAACTGCGCACCGGCGTCGCCCATGAAGGCACGCGCCGGGTGAAAGTTGTGGGGCAGGAAACCGATGCACACCCCGAACGCCACCACCGCGATGAGCGGGCCGAGGTTGTCGGGGGGGAGCACTCCCACGAAGACCAGGCGCAGGCCGTACACCGCCAGCGCGCCCGAGGCGATGGCCACGATGCCGGTGGCGAGGCCGTCGAGTCCGTCGATGAGGTTCACGGCGTTGGTGATGACGATGACCCACAACGCCGTGAGGAGCGGGGTGACGTCGGGAGAGAGCACGAAGAAGCCGACGAAGGGGATCTTGAACTGGAACATCGTCACGCCCAGGAACACGAGCACCATGGCCGCCAGAACCTGCCCGGCCACCTTGGCCGGCGCTGACATCTCCCTGACGTCGTCGATGAACCCCACCACGAAGATCACCGCCGCCCCGAGCACGAGGCCCAGGGGCTCCGAGGACCCCGCGAACAGCCCGTGGAGCTGCCCCAATTGCGAGGCCACCAGCATGGCGACGGCAAACGCCAGGAACATCGCCGCCCCACCCCCGTAGGGGGTCACTCGGGTATGGACGCGGCGTTCGTCGGGCTCGACCACGAAGCCGGCTCTGGTGGCGAAGTGCCGGATGGGGAACATCGCCACGAAGGTGCCCACGGCGGCTACCGCCGCCACCATCACGTATGCCCCGAGCGGGGGCACGGCCTCAGCGGCCTCCGGCCGGGCTGTGCAGCGCGGCGTCTCGCACGAGCCCCGGATAGGGCGGGAACCCGCCACACAGCTCGAGGACCTCGGCCCGGACGTCGCGCAATGCGGCGTCGTCTTCTCTCTGGCGCAGGGCGCGGCCGATGAGCCGGGCGACGGTCGCCATCTCCTGGGGCCCCATCCCCGCCGTGGTCTGGGCGGCAGTGCCGAGCCGCAGGCCCGAGGTCACGAATGGCGATCGGGGATCACCGGGAATGGTGTTGCGATTGAGGGTGATCCCGGCGCGATCGAGCACCTCTTGGGCGTCTTTGCCCGTGAGCTCGGCGTCGAAGGGACGCAGGTCGATCAGGATCAGATGGTTGTCGGTCCCTCCCGAGACCAGCCTGAACCCCTCGGTCGCCAGGGCGTCGGCGAGGGTCCGGGCGTTGGCCACCACGTTGGAGGCGTAGGTGCGGAACGACGGCTGGGAGGCCTCTCGGAAGGCGACCGCCTTGGCCGCGATCACATGCTCGAGCGGGCCGCCCTGGAGCCCGGGGAACACGGCGGAGTCGATCGCCTTGGCGAGACCCTGGTCACACAGGATCGCCCCGCCGCGCGGGCCCCGCAACGTCTTGTGGGTGGTGAGCGTGACCACGTCGGCCACGCCGACCGGGTTCGGATGGGCGCCACCGGCCACCAGGCCGGCGGGATGGGCGATGTCGAACATGAGCCGGGCGCCGACCGCATCGGCGATCTCCCGGAAGGGCTGGGCGTCGATGAGACGCGGATAGGCGGTGGCGCCGGCCACGATCAGCTTCGGTCGCTCACGTTTGGCGACGTCGGCCACCTCGTCGAAGTCGATGGTCTCCCCCGGCGCGGCGGGGTCGTGCGACGCCGAGGTAACCCCGTAGGTGACGAAGCGCCAGATCTTGCTCGTGATGCTGGCCGGAGACCCGTGGGTGAGGTGGCCGCCGTGGTCCAGGCTCATGGCCAGGACGGTGTCCCCGGGCTCGAGCAGCGCCTGGTAGACGGCGAGGTTGGCGGTCGCCCCGGCGTGGGGCTGGACGTTGGCGTGTTCCGCTCCGAACAGGGCCTTGGCGCGGTCCCGGGCCAGATTCTCGACCTGGTCGATGACCCGGTTCCCGCCGTAGTAGCGCCGGCCCGGATACCCCTCGGCGTACTTGTTGGTGAGCACCGACCCCGAGGCGGCCAGGACCGCCGTCGACGTGAAGTTCTCCGATGCGATCAGCTGCAGCGTGGTCGACTGCCTGTCGATCTCCGCCCCGAGGAGCGCGACGATCTCGGGGTCGTCGACGAGCCACTGGTCGAAGGGGGACGACGCCCGGCCGGCGCCGTCTCGTACATCGGTCATCTTGGTCCTCTCGGTCTTCTCGGTCGTCTCTCGCCCACTCAGCGCGCCTCGAGCAGGGTGATCTCTTTGATCCGTTGCTCGTGACGACCCCCGATCGGCTCCGTCGACAGGAAGGTGTCGACGGCATCCTTGGCCACCTCGTGCCCGATGGTGCGGCCCCCCATGCACAGCACGTTGGCATGATTGTGCGCCCGGGCCAGGCGCGCCGTCATGACATCGTGCACGACAGCGGCACGTACGCCATCGACCTTGTTGGCGGCGATGGAGATGCCGATGCCGGTGCCACACGCGCACAGGCCGAGATCTGCCCGCCCCTCGGTCACCGCCAAGCCCACCGCGGCTCCGAACTCGGGGTAGTCCACGATGCGTTCGGAGTCGGTCCCGAGGTCGTCGACGTCGTGTCCCAACTCGGCCAGGTGGGCGGAAAGGAACTGCTTCAGGAGGAAGCCGGCGTGGTCGGCGCCGACCGCGATGCGCATGGCCGAAGCATACCGAGGCCCTCGCGCCGCCCCGGGGGCTCCCCCACCGCAACGATACGCTCGGCTCCGTGGCCCTCGACCCCCGTACGCCGGTGCTGGTCGGGGTGGGCCAGGTCACCGAGCGCCCGGACCCCGCCGTTCCCATCACCGAGCGTCCTGAACCCGTCGGGCTCATGGCCATGGCGCTGCTCGAAGCCGGTGGGGACAGCGGGACCGCCGACGAAGGCCGCGGGCTCCTGGCCCGCGCCCAGTCGCTGCGAGTCATCCTCCCTCTGAGCTGGCCTTATGTGAACCCCGGCGTGCTCGTGTCCGAACGCCTGGGTATCGCGCCCCAAGAGCTCGCCCTCACCGCCGTCGGGGGCAACAACCCCCAGACCGTGGTGAACACCACGGCGCGGCAGATCGCCACCGGAGAGCTCGACGTGGCGCTGGTCACGGGGGCCGAGTGCGGCTTCACGCGCCTGGCCGCCCGCCGTGACCCGGGGCGCCCCGCCCTGGGGTGGACCACACAACCCGACGACACCACGCATCCGGTGATCCTCGGGAGCGACCGCGTGGCAGTCACCGACGCGGAGGTGGAGCGTGGGCTCGACCGGCCATTGCGCGTCTTCCCGCTGTTCGAGAACGCGCTGCGCTCGGCGGCGGGCCGGACGATCGGCGAACACCAACTTCACCTGTCGGAGCTGTGGGCGCGCTTCTCGTCGGTGGCGGAGGCGAACCCCTACGCGTGGTCACCGCAGCCCCGATCGGCGCAAGAGATCCGAACGACCGGCCCGTCCAACCGGATGGTGGCGTTCCCCTATCCGAAGCTCATGAACGCCAACAACCGGGTCGACCAGGGCGCCGCGTTCATCCTGTGCTCGGTGCGCGCCGCCCGTGAGGCGGCGGTACCCGAGGACCGGTGGGTCTTCCCGGTGGCAGGTGCGGATGCCCACGACCACTGGTTCGTGTCGCAGCGACAGGATCTCCGGTCCTCGCCCGCCATCCGCCTCGCCGGCGAGCGGGCCCTGGGGCTCGCCGGAATCGGCATCGACGACGTAGCGCATGTCGATCTGTATTCGTGCTTTCCCTGTGCGGTCCAGATCGCTGCGCTCGAGCTGGGCCTGGCCCTCGACGACCCGGGCCGGTCGCTCACTGTGACGGGCGGGCTCGGGTTCGCCGGGGGCCCCGGCAACAACTATGTGAGCCACTCCATCGCTTCGATGGCCCGGCGCCTGCGGGCCGATCCGGGCGCGCACGGCCTCGTGACCGGCCTGGGCTGGTACAGCACAAAGCACGCCGTGGGGGTGTGGTCGACCACACCGCCGGCGGCGGGGTTCCGCCACGAGTCACCCCAAGAGGCCGTCGATGCACTCCCCCAGCGCACCCCGGCCTGGGACTTCGAGGGCGACGCGACAGTCGAGACCTACACCGTGGTCCACGACCGCGACGGGGAGCCCGAGCTCGGCATTCTGGCCCTGCTCACCGCGGACGGCCGGAGGACGTGGGGAAACACCGCCGATCGCGACGACATGCTCGGCCTGATGGAGCAGGAGGGATGCGGGCGCAAGGCACGCCTCCTCCCGGGGGGCCGAATCGAGCTCCGGTGACCGGAACTCAGATGTCGTCGATGCCGCTCAGGTCCACGCCCGCGGCCAGCAGCTGCGCTTCCAGGAGCGACCAGTCGTAGTAGTCGCGCCACGCGCTGATGCGTCCCTCGCCGTCGAATTCGAAGATGCCGGCGACGGGCACCGCCATCGGCATGTCATTGATCACGAACCTGTCGACACGCTCGGTGAAGACCGTGTCCCGGACGACCTCCAACCGCTTGAACTCGAACGAGAAGTCCGAGGCGAAGCCCGTCTGGAGCTCGAAGACGGGGCGGAGCTCGTCGGGGCCCTTTGCCGCGTCGCGGTTCGCCTCACTCCACGTGCCGTCGGGAGCGAAGAAGCCGGTGAGGCGATCTGGATCGCGCTCGACCCACGCCCCGAAGAAGGCACGCACCGTGGCTTCGTGGTCCGCTGGCATGTGTCGCCCCTTTCGTCACGTCCGAACAGTGGGGATCCGGTAGGGCGTGAGCCTGCCACATCCGGGCCAACGGAGGCCTGTCAGGCTTCACCCACCGCGGCGAGCACCTCGGCCCAGGACAGCGCGCCCTGGCGCAGGCACTGCGGAGCGGTGTCGAGCACGGACACCACGGTGGAGGGGGCTCCGGCGCAATGACCGCCGTCGAGGACCGGCACCGATCCGAACACGCGCTGCAGCGCCTGCGGGTCGGTGCACGGCGCTTCACCGTGCGCATTTGCACTCGTGGTCGCCAGTGCACCCACCGCTAGGCACAGGGCGCGCGCCACGGCGTGATCGGGGAGTCGCAATCCGATGGTCCGGTCATGCGCGCCGAGAGCCCAGTCCAGGCCGGGCCGGCGGGCGACCACGATGGTCAACGCCCCCGGCCAGAACGCGTCCGCCAGGTGTCGCGCTGTTGCCGAGAGACCGTGCGGGCCCGCCAGCGTCTCGGCCTGTTCCATCGACCCGACGAGGACAGGGAGGTCGAGTCCGTCGGGTCGGGCCTTCAGCGCGAACAGCGCCTCGGTGGCACCGGGAATCGTGGGGTCCACGGCGAGCCCGTACACGGTGTCGGTCGGGATCGCCACCACCGCCCCGTCCCGCAGCGCCGCCACGGCGTCATCGAGGCCGACGGACCGGAACCGGGCCTCGTCCCCCTCGTTCACGCCCCGGGCCACCGGGCCACGAGCACGCGCGGGCGCCCGGCGAGGTCCACTCGGATCTCTGACGTCTCGTACCCGATCTCGGTGGCCCGGGCGCGCATCGAGGGAGCCTGCGCCGGAGCCAACTCCACGACGAGGCTTCCGCCGCGATCCAACCAGTCCGGCGCCGCGTTGAGGAGCAGTTCGATGTCCTCGACACCGGTAGGGCCCGACACCAGCGCCGACTGCGGCTCGTGCTCGCGGACCACCGTCTCGAGGGCCTCCCACTCCGACCCAGAGACGTACGGGGGGTTCGACACCACCAGGTGCACGGTCCCGGCCAGGGCAGGGGGAAGCGCGTCGAACCATGAGCCCTGCGCCACGTGCACGCGGGACGCGGTGTCCGGGCTGCGCTGCGCCAGCGTGGCGAGATTCTCATCGAACACCTCGAGGGCACCGCCAGACATGTCGGTGGCCCACACTGCGAGCGGTGGCGGCGGCACCGACCGGGGCGAAGCGTCGAACTCGGCTGCCAACGAGAGTGCGATCGCGCCCGACCCGGTCCCGAGGTCCACGGCGACGAGACCCGACGGCGGTGCGTCTCGCCACGCCTGAGCGCGCAGCTCTTCCAGCGCCACCTCCACCACGTGCTCGGTCTCAGGCCGCGGGATGAGGACACGCCGGTCCACGCGCAGTTCGAGGGACCGAAACGCCCAGGTGCCGAGCACGTACTGCAGCGGTTCGCCCGCTCGACATCGTTCCACCATGGCCCGCACGGCGTCAGACGCGGCGGGCGCCACGACGAGGTCGGGCCGGGCCACGAGGTCGCCGGTGCCCATCCCCGTGGCCTGGGCCACGATCCAGCGCGCCTGCGGTACCGATCCCAGGGCATCGGCGGCCGAGGCCAGGACGTCACCCACACGCAGCGGTACCACCGACGCGTCCGGCGGTGTCATGCGCTTGCGATCCCCCGTCCGCGTTCGTCGGCGAGGAGCGCGTCCACGATGTCGTCGAGATCGCCTTCGAGCACGCGGTCGAGCTTGTGCAACGTGAGCTTCACCCGGTGGTCGGTGACCCGGTTCTCCTTGAAGTTGTACGTCCGGATCTTCTCGGACCGGCTTCCCCCTCCGACCTGGCTGCGACGCTGCTCTGACTGTTCGGCCGCCACGCGGTCCTGCTCGAGCTTGAGCAACCGGGCCCGCAGGACCTGCAGTGCTCGGGCCCGGTTCTGGATCTGGCTCTTTTCGTCCTGCATGGAGACGACCATGCCCGTCGGGAGGTGGGTGATGCGCACCGCCGAGTCCGTGGTGTTCACCGACTGACCGCCGGGCCCGGTCGAGCGGAACACGTCGACGCGCAGATCGGACTGGTCGATCGACACCTCGACCTCGTCGGCCTCGGGAAGCACCATGACCGTGGCCGCCGAGGTGTGGATACGGCCTTGGGACTCGGTCACCGGCACTCGCTGGACGCGGTGGGTCCCACCCTCGTGCTTCAAGCGAGACCAGGCGTCGGCGCCCTTCACCATGAACGTGACCTCGTTCAGACCATCTCGGTCCGACGGGTCAGAGGAAAGGACCTCGAGACGCCAGCCGTGGCGCTCCGCATAACGCCGGTACATCTCGAAGAGGTCCTTGGCGAACAAGTTCGCCTCCTCACCACCTTCGGCGCCGCGAATCTCGATGATGACATTGCGACCGATGTTGGGGTCTTTCGGCAACAGGAGGACGCTGAGCTCCTCTTCGAGCCGGGCGGCTTCCGACTCGGCGCGCTCGATCTCGGCCTGCACTATCTCGCGGTCCTCGCCCGTGGCCTCGGTCAGCATCTGACGGGCGGTGTGCAGGTCTTCGGTGGCGTGGCTGAGACGCCGCGCCACGGTGAGGAGCGCTTCGAGGTCCTTGTGACGGCGCGACGCCTCGCGCAGGCGGGCCTGATCGCCGACAACCGCCGGGTCACCCAGAGCGTCGAGCACCGCTTGGTACTCCCGCTCCCACGCGGCGAGTTGCTCAGGATCCATGAGAACCAGGGTACCGACGTGCCACCGCCCTCCCGCCGTCTCCGGCGGTGGGACAGGATCAGCCGATCAGGAGCCCGGCGACACCTGGATCAGGCGCGCTTGGCCTTGGAGCGCGAGCCACGCTGCCCGTAGCGGCGCTGGAAGCGCTCGACGCGCCCGCCGGAGTCGACCAGCTTCTGCTTGCCCGTGAAGAACGGGTGGCATTCGTTGCACAGCTCGGCGTGGATCTCAGCCTTGGTGGACCTGGTCGTGAACGTGTTCCCGCACGAGCAGCGCACGGTGGCGTCCACGTAGGAGGGGTGAATGTCTGCCTTCATGATTCCTCCAGTCTAGGGGCGCCGGAGCGGGGTCGGGCCGGGGCCTGTTCGGCCGGGCCCGTCACCTCAGGCTGCGGGGCCCTTGGCGATCTCGGCCAGGAACTCGTCGTTGCTCTTCGTGGTCCGGATCTTGTCCATGAGCAGCTCGAGCCCGGCGGCCGCGCTCCCGTCCGCGGCGAGCGCGTTGAGCACCCGGCGCAGCTTCCACACTTGCTGGAGCTGGCCCCGCTCGAACAGAAGCTCCTCGTGACGGGTGGAGCTGGCGTTGACGTCGATCGACGGGTACAGGCGTCGTTCGGCGAGCCGCCGGTCGAGGCGGATCTCCATGTTGCCGGTGCCCTTGAACTCCTCGAAGATCACCTCGTCCATCTTCGAGCCCGTCTCCACCAGTGCCGTGGCCAGGATGGTGAGAGACCCACCCTCCTCGATGTTGCGGGCGGCGCCGAAGAACCGCTTCGGGGGGTACAGGGCGCCGGAGTCGACGCCACCGGACATGATGCGGCCGCTGGCCGGCTGGGCCAGGTTGTAGGCCCGGGCCAGGCGGGTGATGCCGTCAAGCACGATCACGACGTCCCTGCCCAGCTCCACGAGTCGCTTGGCGCGATCGATGGTGAGCTCGGCGATGGCGGTGTGCTCGTCGGCGGGGCGGTCGAACGTGGATGCCACCACTTCACCCTTGACCGAACGGCGCATGTCGGTGACTTCTTCGGGACGCTCGTCGACGAGGAGCACGATCAGATGCACCTCGGGGTTGTTCGCCTCGATCGAGTGGGCGATCTGCTTCAGGATGGTCGTCTTGCCCGCTTTGGGCGGCGAAACGATCAGCCCGCGTTGACCCTTGCCGATCGGCGACAGCAGGTCGATGATGCGGGTGGTCAATTCGGCCGAACCGCTGGTCTCAAGCCGGAGTTTCTCGTCGGGGAACAGCGGGGTGAGGTCCTCGAACCGAGGACGGTTCCGAGCTTCGTCGGGCGCCAGACCCGAGACCGAGTCGATGCGGATGAGGGCGGGGAATTTCTCGTTGGATGCCGCGGGCCGACAGGCGCCCTCGACGAAGTCACCTCTGCGCATGGCGAACCGGCGTGCCTGGCTGATCGAGATGTAGACGTCCTTCGAGCTCGGGAGGTATCCCTCGGCCCGGAGGAATCCGTACCCCTCGTCTCGCAGGTCGAGCAGGCCCCGCACCGGGATCAGCTCGCCCGAGTACTGCGCCTCTTGCCCGCCGCCCTGAAGCTCCCGCTCTCCACCACCACCACCGCTACCGGTGCCGGTGCCGGGCGTGCGCTCGCGGCCACGACGACGACGACCCCGGCGGTTACCCGGCTCGTTGGCGTTGCCACCCTGTTGGCCACCCTGTGGCATGTGTTGACGATTCTGGTTCTGACCGGGACCGCCGGCCTGGCGCGCCGTCGAGGGGCCACGATCCACCATGACGCCCGCCCCGTCGCGCTCTGCCGAGGGCTGGTCGCCGGACGACCCGACCGTGCCAGAGGACTGGTCAGAGCTGTCGGAGCTTTCGGAGCTTTCGGCCCCGTCGGAGTCGGATTGCGCCTCGACCTGGGATCCTCCCGAGGAGGATGAGGTCGACGAGCTGCCGTTGGAACTCTGGCGTCCGGGCCTGGACCCGTTGGTCGAGTCCGCGTCGAGCTCGATGTCCTCGGCGTCGCCGTTGGACGCCGCCGCCCGACTGGAGGCGCGCGTGCGGGTCGGCGCGTCAGCGCCACCGTTGGCGCTTCCTGCGGAAACTTCCACTCCCGCGGCACGCAAGATCTGGTCGATGATGTCGGCCTTCTTGCTGCGCGAATTGGTGTCGAGCGACATCGCCTGGGCGATGGCCCGAAGCTCTTCGCGCTCTTTTCGTTCGAGTACGGACCGCTCGAGCTGTTGCTCTGCAGTCATCAGTCACCTCGCTAGGTTGCGTCCCCGTTTTCGGCTCGGTGAGCCCGGACGCCAAGGGACACGGAATAGAGGGTAAAGGCGCCCGGCGCGTTCTACGTCAGGCCCCGCCTCTCCAACAAGTCACCGTCGGAGCACCGCCTCGGCGAATCCGGCTTGGAAAGCGTGTCGCCACGCGACGCCCAAGGTTTCCTGGGGAGCGGCGGTAGACACATGATACCGGACTCCGGGCCTCGGAGGCAACAACCCCACGAACCCCCGAGATGTTCCCGAGGGCTCCCCGACACCGGTCGTGGAACTCTCGTCCGCCTGCCAGCGGGAGCCGTCGCCCCCTACAGCCCCAGGGCGGCGAGCACCGCCGCATAGTCGGCCTCGACCGTGGCGGGCACCGAGATCTGGCTGATCGCTAAGTCGGGGTCCTTGAGACCATGGCCGGTCAAGACGCACACGACGGTCGAGCCGCTCGGGGCGCCCACCTTGATCAGTCCCGCCACCGACGCGGCCGATGCCGCTTCGCAAAAGACCGACTCTTCGGATGCCAGGAAGCGGTACGCAGCCAGGATCTCCTCGTCGGTGACAGCCTCGATCGCACCTCCGGACTCGCTGGCCGCTGCCGTAGCCCCGTACCACGACGCCGGGTTCCCGATTCGGATGGCGGTCGCCACGGTCTCGGGGTGCTCGATGGGATGACCTTCGACGATGGGGGCGGCCCCCGCCGCCTGGAACCCGAACATCCGCGGGAGCTTGGTGGCGTGGCCCGCCTCGCGGTACTCGAGGTAGCCGCGCCAGTACGCGGTGATGTTGCCGGCGTTGCCGACCGGGATGCAGTGGACGTCGGGGGCGTCGCCCAACACATCCACAATTTCGAACGCCCCGGTCTTCTGGCCCTCGATACGAAACGGGTTCACCGAGTTGACGACCGTGACGGGGGCCTTCTCCCCCAGACGTCGGACGATGGCCAGAGCCTCGTCGAAGTTGCCTCGGACTTGGAGCACCGTGGCGCCGTGGACGAGGGCCTGGGCCAGCTTGCCCAAGGCGATATGGCCTTCGGGGATGAGCACTGCGCACGTCATGCCGGCCCGGGCCGCATACGCGGCTGCCGAGGCGGACGTGTTGCCCGTCGACGCGCACACGACGGCCTTGGCCCCTTCCTCCAGGGCTTTGGAGATGGCCATGGTCATGCCGCGGTCCTTGAAGGAACCGGTGGGATTCTGGCCCTCGAGCTTCAACACCACCCGAGCTCCGACGCGCGCCGACAGGCGAGGTGCCTCGAGCAGCGGCGTACCACCCTCGAGCAACGTGACCACCGGCGTGGCGCCGGTGACCGGGAGAAACGACCGGTACGTCTCGATGACTCCCGCCCAAGCCATGGAGCGCTACGCCCCTTCCTCGTCGCCCATGACGCGCAGGACCCCGCCGACATGGTCGACGACGTCGAGGTTGCGCAACCCGGACAGGGTGCGCTGGACGTCCCCTTCGCGCGCCACATGGGTGAGGAAGATCAATCGAGCTTCGTCGCCGAGCCCTACCTGTTCCATCGACCGGATCGACACGCCGTTGTCGCCGAACAACTGGGCCACGGCCGCCAGCACGCCGGGACGATCCGCCACATCGATGTTCAGGTACCAGGCACAGCGCAGGTCATCGGTGGGTCGGAACCTCGGGCGCACGCGCGCCACGTATCGTGCCGAGGCCCCGTTGCGTAGATGGTGGGCGGCGTCGATCAGATCACCGAGGACCGCCGAGGCCGTCGGTCTCCCACCCGCACCCTGGCCGTAGAGCATGAGCTGGCCGGCGTTTTCCCCCTCGACGTACACGGCATTGAACGCGCCCCGGACCGAAGCGAGCGGATGGGTCCGCGGCAACATGGCCGGATGGACCCGCACCGAGATCTCGGGGATCCCGTCCTCCTCGACCCCGTCGCCTCCGGCCAACCCCTCAGGACCCCCGGTCCGCTCGATGACGGCCAAGAGCTTCACCACGTAACCCAACCGGTCCGCGAACGAGATGTCGACAGGGTCGACGGTGGAGATCCCTTCGCGGGGCACGTCGTCGTCGGCCACATCACAGCGAAACGCCAACGAGGCGAGGATGGCCGCCTTGGCGGCCGCGTCGTGTCCGTCCACGTCGGCGCTCGGGTTGCGCTCCGCGTATCCGAGGCGCTGCGCCTCAGCCAGGGCGTGGGCGTACGAGACGCTCTCCTCCGACATCAACGTCAGGATGTAATTGGTCGTCCCGTTGACGATGCCCATCACGCGGCGGATGCATTCGCCGGCCAGCGACTCACGCAGCGGGCGGATGAGGGGGATGGCGCCCGCCACGGCTGCTTCGTAGAGGAGGTCGAGCCCGGCGGCCGCGGCGGCCTCTGCCAAAGTCGACCCGTGAACAGCCAGCAACTCCTTGTTGGCCGTCACCACGGGCTTGCCCGCCGCCAATGCCGCTTCGACCAACCCTCGCGCCGGGTGGAGGCCTCCGATGAGCTCCACCACCACGTCCACACGGGGGTCGCTCACGAGCCCCTTGGCGTCGCCGGTGATCAACGACGCCGGGACGCCGGACCGAGCACGCGACGGATCACCCACGGCGACCCCGACGAGCTCGAGGCGCACGCCCGACCGGGCGGCGATGGCATCGGCCTCGCCCAGCAGGATGGCCACGAGGGCACCACCCACGTTGCCGCACCCGAGCACGCCGACACCCACTGCCGGCGCCGCGCCCTCGTGGCGAGCCCGGGCCACGACCTCGTCGTCGATCCTCGCCATCAACTCACGCTACCGCCCGCCGGGAGGGCAACTCCGCACATCGCAGCCGGTCGGGGCCGGCTCATGCGTCGAGACGGGTCAGGTCGTCGTCGGTCTCGCGCCGCACCACCATCCGGGCTTCGCCATCGGTGACGAAGACCACAGCGGGCCGGGGCACCTTGTTGTAGTTCGAGGCCATCGAATACCCGTAGGCACCAGTGACGGGCGTGGCCACGACGTCGCCGACGGCCACGTCGGCGGGCAGCCGGGCGTCGGCCACCACGACATCGCCGGATTCGCAGTGCTTGCCCACCACCCGTGCCGACCGCGGACGGGGCGCGCCGACGTCGCGGGGGACAAACGTCTCGTACCCGCTGCCGTAGAGCACAGGCCGCGGGTTGTCACTCATGCCCCCGTCAACAGCCACGTACGTCCGTAGGCCCGGAAGGTCCTTGATAGTCCCCACCCGGTAGAGCGTCACGCCCGCCGTGGCCACGATCGAGCGCCCGGGCTCGGCGGTGATGCGGGTACCGGCCGGGATCCCGGCGCTCGTACAGGCGTCGTGGACCGTCTGCGCCCATTGCGAGATCGAGGGTGCGGTCTCACTGGCGACGTAAGGAACGCCCAGCCCACCTCCAACACAGAGCTCGGACAACCCCAGAGGAGTGAAGAACTCGGCGAGCACTTCTACCTCCTCGGCGAAGGAGTCGACACGGAAGACTTGGCTCCCGATGTGGGCGTGGATTCCCACCAGGTCGAGCCCGGGCAGGTCCTGCACGAGCGCCACCGCCTGGGCGGCGGCACCCGAGGCAAGTCCGAACCCGAACTTGGAGTCCTCCTGACCAGTGCGCACGAAATCATGGGTGTGGGCCTCGACCCCGGGCGTCACCCGGATCATCACGGCCTGCGCAGGGTTCGCGCCCCCCGACGACGACGGCGCCGAGGCGAGACGCGCCAACCGCTGGATTTCGTCGAAGGAGTCGATGACGATGCGTCCGATCCCCGCGTCGAGCGCCCGAACGATCTCGTCATCGGATTTGTTGTTGCCGTGGAGGACGAGGCGCGCGGCGGGCACCCCGGCCGACAGGGCCACGTGGAGCTCGCCACCGGTCGAGACGTCGAGCCACATGCCCTCTTCGTGGGCCAACCTCGCCATAGCCAGACAGAGAAAGGCCTTGGTGGCGTAGGCGACCCCCTCACCCCACGCCGCCACCGCTTCCCGGCACCGAGCCCGAAGGTGGTCCTCGTCGTAGACGAACAGCGGCGTCCCGAACCGTGCGGCCAGCTCCACGAGGTCCACGCCCCCCACGGCAAGGCCGCCGTCGGGGGTCGGCTGGGCGGTCAGGGGGAGCAGCGCCGTGCGGATCGGGCCCTCGTCGGGGCCCTGATCGGAAGCACCGACAGGTGCCCCACGGGGTGCCGACGTCGCGCTGCGATCGACCAGGTCGTCCATGGGGAAAGGCTACTCACGACCCGTCGCAGCCCTGCGTGTGGGGCGCAGCGCCGGCGACGCGACCGCTACATCGACTCCGGAGCGCTCACGCCGAGAATGTCGAGACCGATCCCCAGCCCCACGCGCGCCGCCTCGACGAGCCACAGGCGAGCCTGGGTGAGCTCGTCGGATACCGTCTCGGCCAGGACCGGGCAGTCGTGGTAAAAGCCGTGGAACGCGCCGGCGAGGCTTCGGACCCACGCCGTGACCTTGTGCGGGGCACGGTCCCGACCCGCCTCGGCGACCACGTCGGGCAGTTCCTCGAGGCTTCGGAGCAACTCGAGCTCCCGGTCGTGCACCAGAAGAGACAGGTCCACCGCCTCGAGAGGGTGCCGGTCGATGCCCCGTTCGACGCGCCGGCGCTCGATCGACGCGATACGGGCGTGGGCGTACTGGACGTAATAGACCGGGTTCTCCATCGACTGGCTCCGGACCAGGTCGAGGTCGAGCACCGCCGCCTGGTCGAGCGACGACATGAGCGAGAGCAGACGCGTTGCATCGGCGCCGATGTCGTCGATCAATTCGTCGAGTGCCACAAAATTGCCTGCCCGCCTTGACATGCGCCCGGCCTGACCACCCTGGACCAACGACACCATCTGCCCGAGTTTCACCTCGAGGCGGCCGGGCTCGACGCCCATGGCCTCGACGCCGAGCATGAGGCTCTTCACCTGCCCGGCATGGTCGGCACCAAAAATGTCGATCACACGGTCGAATTTCCGCACCAGGAACTTGTCACGGTGATAGGCGAGATCGCCCGCCAGATAGGTGGCGTCCCCGTTCGACTTCATCAGGACGCGGTCGCGGTTGTCTCCGAGCCGCGAGGACCGGAACCACACAGCACCGTCCTCTTCGTCGACCAGCCCCTTGCCGGCGAGCAGCTCGATGGTGTCGCGCACCGCACCGCTCTCCTCCACCGACGCCTGGCTGTACCACTCGTCGAAGACCATTCCGAGACGCCGAAGAGTCCCTCGGATGTTGTCGAGGATCCGTTCCGCCGCCCAGCGCCCCGCCGACTCGACCTCCTCGGGCCCGTCGTAGCCCGACGCCAGCTCGGCCACGTACTCGCCCTGGTATCCCTCCTCGGGGACGGCGTCGCCTCGGCGCCGGGCCAGGAGGCTCTCCCCCAGGGCTCGGATCTGCCCACCGGTGTCGTTGACGTAGTACTCGCGATGCACCTGCCATCCGCAGCGCGTCATGACGCGTCCCATGGCGTCGCTGTATGCGCCCCACCATCCGTTGCCGACGTGCACCGGACCCGTGGGATTGGCCGAGATGAACTCGATCTGGACCTTCTCCCCGGCCCCGATCTCGTTCCTGGCGTAGGCGGACTCCCCTTCGCCCACCACGGCGCGCAACGTGTCGTGCAACCAGCCGGGCGAGAGGTGGAGGTTCACGAATCCCGGCCCGGCCACGTCGACCGACTCGAGATGCGGAGGGGGGTCGGTGCGCAAGTGCTCGGCCAGCTCCTCGGCGATCTGACGCGGTGGACGACCGAGGGCCTTGGCGTTCGCCAGCGCCGTGTTGGTGGACCAGTCTCCGTGGTCCCGTCGGGCGGGGCGCTCGAGATGGACCGAGGTGGCGGGAACGTCGATGCCCATCGACGAGAGCGCCCGGCTCACGGCGACGGCGATGTCGGGTCGGGCGGCCATGGTCCTGCCGAGGATGGCGCGGCACGGCCACAGACGCAATTGCCGAGGGTTCGCTCGCATCTCGGGGCACACCCGGACCTGCCTCGTCGCCCAGGGACCGACCGCGGCACCGGCGAAGGGGCGGCCGGTGTGCGCGGGTGGCAGGACTACAGTTCGTGCAGGCCGGCGTGGTCCTGCTCGTACCGCCGCCGGTGGCCTTCACCAGCCCTCGTAGCTCAGCGGATAGAGCACCGGCCTCCGGAGCCGGTGGCGCAGGTTCGAGTCCTGCCGG
>Ga0208849_1000617_pt1 | contig 31480 bp, 28 predicted proteins | sample NGESurdeep072012_10_FD_184470 | JGI IMG/M metagenome (GOLD analysis project Ga0208849, IMG submission 184470) | Arctic peat soil microbial communities from Barrow, Alaska - NGEE Surface sample 53-3 deep-072012 (SPAdes) | ecosystem: Environmental > Terrestrial > Soil > Wetlands > Peat ... | reverse complement strand
TCTTAGCTACGTTCTGTCACCAATGTCTCCGGGTCGGACATGATTTGAGCGGTAGCGGGGGGCGGATTTGAACCGCCGACCTCCGGATTATGATTCCGCTGCTCTAACCAGCTGAGCTACCCCGCCATCGCAATCGGGCGCCAGTCGATCGTCGACCCCGCGCCCGCCGGCCATGATCTAGGGCAGTTCGCCCGGGTTTCCAAGAGGATGCGGCGTAGGACGAGAGGCGGCGGCGCATCGAGGCGATGCGGCTGGACCGGTAAGCCTTCGGTTCCACGGATGACCTGACGACCTGCATGACGGCGGCAGCTCGATGCTGTCTGGCGCTTTGGGCCGTCCGCCCTGGTCGCGGGTCGCATACCGCCCGCGAACCGGCATCCCATTATCGGACGCGTGCAAGTTGTGGCGGCTCCACCAGCAATTAAAGGCGGGCATCAGGGATCGAACGCAAGTTCTCCGTTTTTATTCGTGGATGTATTGCAAATGTAACTTTTGACAATCAATGATAGTTATACAATAATGGTTGCAATAGATAGAGATGCCTACCGACCTCTGAGTGTGCATGGACGCTATAGTTGCAACTATAATATATATCAATTAAAAGGTGCGTGGAGGGGCGCGAAGCCAGGCTTTAGGACGTGGGGGAACGAACGGCGGCCCGGCATGCGGCTTCTACGTCGCGCGGGCGGCCGGAATCGCCTCGAATTTTTGAACTCAGCCGCGCGCGGCATCGCCGCGGCAGGTTGCAGTGGATCGCGCAAGCCAGCGCGGAGCGGCGGCGACCGTCGGGACTGGAAGGCGCTGCAAGAGCGGAGAGGCTGAAGGTCGACGTGGTGAGTGAATGAAAGCGGTCTTGCTGGCCGGCGGGTTGGGTACACGCTTCGCCGAGGAAACGGATCTGAAGCCGAAACCGATGATCGAAATCGGTGGCAAACCGATTCTCTGGCACATCATGAAAATCTATTCGGCCAACGGCATCAACGAATTTGTCGTCTGCCTCGGCTACCGGGGTTACGTGATCAAAGAATATTTCATCAATTATTTTCTTCACATGTCCGATGTCACCATCGATCTTTCCAAGAACGATCTGACAGTGCACCAGGCGAAAGCGGAGCCATGGTCGATCACGCTCGTCGATACCGGCGAGGAAACGATGATCGGCGGCCGGATCAAGCGAATCCTTCCGTATGTGGGCGCCGAGCCCGCCTTTTGCGTCACCTACGGCGACGGTGTCGGCGATGTGAACATTCGCGAGACGATCGAATTTCATAAGAAAGAGCGCCGGCTCGGGACGGTGACGGCAACGCAGCCGCCGGGACGCTACGGCGCCATCCGCTTCAAAGGCAACGCCATCAGCGGCTTTCAGGAAAAGCCGGTCGGCGATGGCGCCTGGATCAACGGCGGCTTCTTCGTGCTGTCGCCGAAGGTCGGCGATTACATCGAAGACGACACGACGGTGTGGGAGCGCGAACCGATGGAGCGGCTCGCCGCCGAGGGCGAGTTGTCGGTGTATTTCCATCATGGTTTTTGGCACCCGATGGATACGCTGCGGGACAAGCGATACCTCGAACAACTCTGGGCGTCCGGCAAGGCGCCGTGGAAGATTTGGTAGCGGTTTAGATTAGAGGATCGTCGGCAGCAATGCGCGTCATCATTACCGGAAATATGGGATATGTCGGGCCGGTCCTGGCGCGGTTTCTCCGCACCTTCATCGGCGGCTGCAAGCTTATCGGATACGACAGCGGCTTCTTCGGCCATTGTCTGACGAGCTCGGCCGTTCTGCCCGAGACTTTGTTCGACCGCCAATATTTCGGCGACATCCGCGACCTCGACGAGGAGGTACTGGAGGGCGCCGACGCCGTCGTCCATCTTGCGGCCGTCTCCAACGATCCGATGGGCGACAAATACGAAGCGGTCACGGGGCAAGTGAACCAGCAAGCGAGCGTTCGCGTCGCCGAGATGTCCAGCAGGGCCGGCGTACGAAACTTCGTCTTTGCGTCGAGCTGCAGCATGTATGGCTGCGCCGAAGGCGGCGCCCGCAAGGAGATCGACGCAACGAATCCCCTCACGGCTTACGCACGTTCGAAGATCGGCACTGAGAACGCGCTGAAGCAGATGGATTTGAACGGCATGACGGTGACGTGTCTCCGCTTTGCCACCGCCTGCGGCATGTCGGATCGTCTGCGGCTCGATCTTGTGCTCAACGACTTCGTTGCCTGCGCGGTGACTTCAGGCGAGATCACGGTGCTCAGCGACGGCTCGCCCTGGCGGCCACTGATCGACGTCGAGGATATGGCGCGCGCCATCGCCTGGGCGATCACACGGCCGCCGTCGCAGGGCGGACGGTTCCTGGCCGTCAATGTCGGCCGCGACGAATGGAATTATCGGGTCCGCGACCTGGCCGAAGCCGTGGCCACCGCCGTCCCCGGTACCAAAGTCAGCATCAATACAGAGGCGCCGCCCGACCAGCGCTCATACAAGGTCGATTTCTCGTTGTTCAAGGCGCTCGCGCCTGGCCACATTCCGCAGCTCTGTCTCGGCCAGTCGATCGAACGGCTGCGCGACGGGCTCACCGCCATGGGCTTCGCCGACAAGGATTTCCGCAACTCGTCCTACATCCGACTGAAGACGCTCGATCGTCACTTGGCTGCTGGCCGGCTGGCGCCTGATCTGCGGTGGGCCGGCAGCAGAATCGGGCGGCTTCATGAAATTCCACAACACACCGCTGGCCGGGGCCCGCGTGATCGAGCTGGAAAAGCGCGGTGACGATCGCGGCTTCTTTGCCCGCTATTTCTGCGAGCGGGAGTTCGCGGCGAACGGCCTGGAGACCCGATTCGTGCAGATCAACAATTCGCTGAGCAGGCAAAGAGGAACGCTGCGCGGCCTGCACTACCAGCTGCCGCCCGCCGCCGAGGTCAAAGTCGTGCGTTGCGTGCGCGGCGCCTTATGGGATGCGATCGTCGATTTACGACCCGACTCGCCGACTTACAGAAAATGGTTCGGCGCGGAACTCACGGCCGATAACCGCTTGATGATGTATGTGCCGCGCGGCTTTGCCCACGCGATCCTGACGCTGAGCGACGACGCCGAGGCCTTCTACCTCGTCTCGACCTTCTATGGTCCCGAGCAGGAGCGCGGCGTGCGCTGGAACGACCCGGCCATAGGCATTGCGTGGCCGGTCGAGCCCGCCGAAATATCGCCCAAGGACGCCGCGTGGCCCGATTTCAATTCCACGTTCCACGGCACCGAATTGATGCAGGGTCTGTCATGAAAATCCTGTTGACGGGCGCCGGCTCCTTTACGGGCTATTGGTTCGCCGAAGCGCTGGCTGCCGCGGGCCACGAAGTTGTTGCGCCCCTGCGCGGCAATCTCGACAGTCCGAATGATTCTGAGCGAGCGCAGCGGGTGCGCCGGCTACGGGGCAGGGTCGAACTGCTGCCAGCATGCGGATTTGGCGGCGCGAAGTTTCTCGCCATGACGGGCAGCCGCGATTTTGATGTGCTGTGTCATCACGGCGCCGAGGTCGGCGATTATCGCAATCCTGAATTCGATATCACGGGCGCCGCCGCTTGCAACACATTGAACTTGCGCAGCGTACTGCGGGCGCTGAGCGAACGCGGCCTTAAGGGCGTGGTGCTGACCGGCAGCATCTTCGAACAGGACGAGGGCGCGGGCAGTCTGCCGCTGATGGCCATTTCGCCTTACGGCGTATCGAAGGGCTTGACGGCACAGATCGTCCGCCACCGCTGCCATGAATTTGGCGTGCCGTTCGGTAAATTCGTGATCCCCAACCCGTTCGGTCCGCTCGAACAGCCGCGGCTCGGCGCCTATCTGGCGCGCACCTGGGCGGCAGACGGCGCCGCCGAGATCAGAACGCCGGGCTACATCCGCGACAACATCCACGTCGGCCTGCTAGCCGCGTGTTATCGGCGGTTTGTCGAAGAGACCGATACGGCCCCCGCGTTTCGCAAACTCAACCCGAGCGGTTACGTCGAGAGCCAAGGCACATTCGTCGAACGCGTCGCCCGCGAGATCGGCCGCCGCACCGGCCAACGCTGCGCCGTGACGCTGCTGCGGCAGTCGCAATTTCCCGAACCGATGATGCGCGTGAACACCGACCCCGCCGCGCGCTATGCGGGCGGCTGGGACGAGGAAGCGGCGTGGGATGAGTATACGGCGGAGTTTTCCGCCAGGCCAGCTCCAGTGGACGGCTGCGAGAAGGTCCTGTGAGCGATTGGCTTAGGTGGATTTTTCAGATGCTCCGCGGAGGAGTCGTCATCGCCCTATTTCATTATCCCGTAGTGCTGTTCGGACTCCTCCGTCTGAGAACGTACATCCGGAGCCTTCGGGTGAAGTGCGCCTTCGACGGGAGGCCGCTTATTCCGAATGGTTTGTTTGCTATTTACGCAATCCGGCCTGAAGGCAGGGACTGCCCTTTTTGGGTTATCGACATGTTGGACGGACTGCGGGCTGCTCACATAAATATCTACGTTGTATCAAATTCACGTCTTAACGAGCACCAGATTGCACTGCTGAAGGAATATGCTTATCGCCTGATAGTGCGCGACGGGAGCGGGCGCGACTTTGGCTCTTACAAGGATGCAATTAGCGAATTGTTCGACCGCAACGATGTCAGACGCTTACTGCATTTAAATGACAGCCTGTATGTCTTTCGATCTCGGCTCCTCACGACGCTCTCTAAATTGACGGTGGAGACAGACGCTGTCATTGCCACGAACGAAAACATCGAGATACATTATCACTTGCAAAGCTTCGCCATTTCTATTCCGAAAGTGGTTTTCGAGGATCATCGGTTTAGAGATTTTTGGAAGCGTTTTTTGCCTTTGACGGCCCGCCGGCACGTGATACGGCACGGCGAGATCGGGCTGACCAAACGAATTCTCAAGATCACTTCCAGAATCCAGATTCTCTACAACGTCACCGACCTCGAGCGACGGATAAATACACTCGGGCCGATATCTTGGTGCGACCCGCGGGCACTGCCTATACGGCACCGGGACGTCTTTCCAGCTGGGGCGCGCAATAGGCCAACGGATAGCCTTTCAGCCAACCAGGTCGCCGCAGCAATTTGTGAGGGAATAATCCGCAGTTCGCAGGTCCACAGCGGAGGATTCTATTTCCTTGCTTATCTGAATGCTGCGATCCTCAAGCGGGACATTGTCTTTCGCCGAGAGTTTTATCTCCATGAGACTCCCGCAATCCTCGATTCGATCGGGCTCGCCGAGAGGCAGGAGGAGATCGCCCAGGATTTGCGCCGCCGCGGCGATCGCAACACACTGAGCTTTATCCAAAAGCAGAAATATGACTACGGGATCGTATGAAATTGCTAACACAAGATTGGAAGATCAGATCACGACGCAATGGTCCTTCTGGGGCAGCGCATGCGCTGTTGTCATTTACTCGAGCTGAAGTCTTGCTCCTCTCAACAATGCTGTTCGGCAGCTTTGGACTCACCCTCTGGCTCACGGCTCCCGGTCGACCTTTAAGCGCAAGCCATGCTCTTACGTCCGTGGAGAGGCTCGCAACCTATCCCATCGCCACCGAGTACGCGCTCCATCAAGACGCACAAGCCTTGGGACTTCATATATCGCCTTCGCTGACCGGTTTCATCGATTCCCTTGATAGGCTGGATCGGTACACCGTCAGCACCAAAGGATGGTTGGCCGATCGTGCCGGCGATGGAGCGCCCTTATACATTCTCGCATTCGCTGGCGGAAAATTCGTCGCGTCAGCGCGGACACACGGTGAGCGGCCGGACGTAACAAAGGCTCTGAGCCTGAGCGGCAAAGCCGCTCAAAACGTCGCCTACGCGATGACGTTTCGCTGTGAGGTCGGCTCTTTGCCGATCTTGGTTGGCTTGAGCGCGGATCAATACACGCAGCTAAAGGTAAAACCATGCCCTTGATCGCAGGCGCGTTCGGCCAGCGGCCAGCATGAGAAAAGCGGCGTGAACATGTGGGGCAGTTTGTAGGTGAGACGGCAGATGCACGGTACGCTTGAGAAGGGAATTTCTGACACAGGTAGCTTTCTGTCGGAGGCGTCCACTTGGATTCCCGAATGGTTGCCAAATTCTGCGTGGATGGAACACGCGCCGTTTGCTTTCTGGCTCGTCGAGACTCACGAACCAGAAATCTTGATCGAGCTTGGCACTCATGGGGGATATTCATTTTTTTCGTTCTGCCAAGCAATCGCGCGATTGAAGCTATCCACGCGCGCCTATGCGGTGGATACTTGGAAGGGCGACGAGCACGCTGGCTTCTATGGCGAGGAGGTTTTCCGTGAGGTCAGCAAACATAACACCGAACAGTATTCAGGCTTTTCACAACTCATTCGCTCGACCTTTGACGATGCTTTGCCCTATTTTGAAGATGGCTCCGTGGACTTGCTCCATATAGACGGGCGCCATTTTTATGAGGACGTGAAACACGATTTCAATTCTTGGCTCCCAAAACTGTCGGATCGCGGAATTGTCTTGCTCCACGACATCAATGTTCGTGAGCGTTCATTTGGCGTCTTTCGATTCTGGGCCGAACTCTCGCAGCACTATCCTCATTTCCAGTTCTTTCATGGATGGGGGTTGGGAGTTCTCGGAGTCGGGAAGAGGCTCCCGCGGCGCCTTAAGGCGATCTTCGAAATTGAAGGCAACTCCAAACGGGCTAATAAAGTCCGGAACATTTATGCCAGATTAGGCGCAAGCCTGGACGACCGGTCAGCCCGCCGACGCTCAGCGAGTGAAATAGGGCTGAAAGAGGCTGAAGCGTCCACCCTTAAAGCGCAAATCTGCACACTCGAAGCGCAGATCGCTAACTCAAGAGGCGCCGGCGAGGCGGCATTATCGGAGCTATCCGAAGTTCGGAGCCGGCTTTCGGCGTCAGAGGCTCGGGGGACTGAGTTGGAAGCTGCGCTTACGCTGCGAGCAGGCGAGCTTTCTGGTGCGATAACCGAATTTGCTGAGAAAGAACGAAAAGCAGCACAACAGCGCCGAGAGGTGGAGGTCGCGCTGTGCGAGGCCCACCAGAAACTTGATTCGAGCAAGCTGCAACTTGCTGCTGTTCAAGCCGCGCGCGCGCAGCAGCACGAGGACGCAGCGCAGCAACGTGCGGATCTGGAGCGCAGACTCGTGGAGGCTGAGCATTCTGCAACGCAGCAGCGCGCAGACCTGGAGGGCAAACTGAGCGAAGCGCGCCAGCAACTGCAATCACTTCACGCGCAATTTTCTGGGGCCAAGGCAGAGCGGGATTCGTCCGAAGCCGCCGTTGGCAAGCTTCGCCGCGAACTAGGCTCGACGGTGGCGCAACTCGATGCGGCCAAAACCCAGCTTGATGCAGGAAAAGCGCAACTCAATGAGAGTGCGGCAGAACAGGCGCGGCAGCGCGACGATGCCGCGCGGCAATGTGCGGAGCTAGAAACTCAGCGCGCGGCATCGCTGGAGCGCGCCGCTTCGGCGGAAGCTAGCTGCGAGAGCCTACGGGCCGAGCATGATGGCGTGCTCAATTCGACCTTCTGGCGCTCGACCGGTCCGGCCCGCCGGCTCGCCGCGGTCCTGCCACCGGTTTTACGCCGACAGCTGCGGCGCGGTGCACGGGTCGTGTACTGGATATTGCCCCCCCACCGAACGGCCGCGCGGCTAGCCCAAGTACGCGCGCGTAACAAGGCAGCGCCAGCTGCCGCAGCACCCTCGGCCGGCCTTCAATCCGAGCAAAATTCTGAAGCGAATGCAGCGAGAGCCAACTGGAAGTTTTCAGGGTGGGCGGAATTGTTCAATCGAAATTGGTATCTCGAACGCTACCCCGACGTCGCGGCGGCCAAGCTCGATCCGCTCGACCATTTTATAGAGCACGGCGCCGTCGAAGGGCGCGACCCAAATTCCGCTTTTGACACCGCATGGTATTTTTCCACTTACCCCGACGTCGCGAACGCGCATGTGATTGCCTTCGTTCATTTTGTCGAATGGGGCGCTGCGGAGGGCAGGCGGCCGTTATGCGATTTCGACTACGATTACTACCGTGAACAAGCGGGCATCCCCCATGCCTCCAATCTGGAGGCGTATCGGCATTATTTGGAATGCGGGCAGGCGGCGGGATTGGATGAGCGCTCCCCTCCAACCTTCACCCAACTGCTGCGCAACCGTTTCGGCTCGCTCGACCCGCTGCGCGTGTACGAAGCGCCGCATCATGGCCCTCGTGTCACCATCGTAACGGATGGCATCGACGCTGGCAGGCTTTATGGCGGCGTTGCGACCTCAATCATTCTTGGCGTGCTAATGGCACGCCGCTTACGCGCCGATCTCCGCCTTGTCACCCGAACCGAACCGGCGGATGCCACCAGTATTTCCATGGTCCTGCGCACCCACGGGGTATCCTGGGGCGGCAACGTCGAATGCCTCTATTCGCCGCCCGGTCAAGGCGGGCGCGATATTCCCATAGACCGAGACGACTTCTTTCTGACCACCTCCTGGTGGACGACGCGCGCGACGCGCAGCGCAGTGCCGGCTAATCAAATCGTGTACATGCTGGGCGAAGACGAACGGCTCTTTTATCCCGCAGGCGACGACTATCTCCTTTGCGGAGAAACGCTTTCAGACCCGGACATCTTCTATGCGGTCAATTCTCGGGTTCTGTTTGAGCACTTACAAACGAACGGATTGGCTCCCGGCGGCGTCGCATTCGAACCAGCGTTTTCCAGCACTGCCTATTATCCGGCCAAGCCACGTGCCGAGAATGGACGGCGACAATTCTTTTTCTATGGACGCCCCAATAACTTGAGAAATCTTTATTGGCGCGGCGTGTCGGCGATCGCTGCAGCCATCGACGAAGAGATATTCGATCCTGAAAAGTGGGACTTTACCTTTCTCGGCAAGGATATTAACGAGATGCTTCTGCCGCGGCGGGTACGGCCGCGAATTATGAACGATGCGTCGCGCGAGGACTATCTGGAACTTGTACGCCGCGCCGACATCGGGTTGTCGCTCATCTGTACCCCTCATCCGAGTTACCCACCCTTTGATTTAGCTGCAAGCGGCGCGGTCGTCGTCACCAATCGCTTCGGATCCAAGACCGATCTAAGCCAATATTCGCCCAATATCCTGTGCGTCGAACCGAGCCTGCCGGGGCTCGTCGCCGGCCTACGATCCGCCGTTGCGCTCGCCAAAGACCGGGAAGAGCGCATAGCCAATATCGCGCGCTTTGCCATGCCGCGAGATTGGGAAAGCGCGCTAGCGCCGGTAATAGACTGCATCGCCGATCGCTGCCTGAAGAGGTAAGCTTTTGTATCTTACAACAATCCCGGAAATTGTTTTTTCACCGCCCTGGGAAAAGAGCTTCGACCAGCGGATGGCGATGTTGTGCCGCGGCTCGCCGCGCGCGGCCTATTTTTACGAAACGCCGGACACAAGCACCTTCCGATACCGCGCCTATAATGTCTGGCAGTCGCTTGCCGCAGAGCCGCGGATTGGACCGTCGGCATCATGGTTCCACAACGGCGACCTCGGTCAAATCGAGCGATTTCTCGACCGGTGTGATGTTCTGGTGTTGTGTCGCGTACGATATACCGATCAAATCAACCGAATGGTTACCTGGGCGCGCTCTCGAAAAAGACATGTCTTATTCGATGTTGACGATCTGGTATTCGACTCGCGATGCACGCACATCGTAATGGATACCCTGCAGGTCGACCTCGACGACCCGCGAGCTTTTGATTGTTGGTTTGCCTCAACGGGTCGTCTAGGCGGCACTATGAACCTCTGTGACGGCGCGCTGGTCACGAACTCCTATTTGGCCGCTCGCGCGGAGGCATTCCTCGGCAAACCGACGTGGGTTATTCCAAATTACTTGAATCGGGAACAAATGGAGGTGTCGGCCGATATCTGGAATGCGAAGGAACGATCAGGCTGGGCACGAGACGGCCGCATTCATCTTGGCTATTTCAGCGGGACACCGACGCATAATCGCGATTTTGCTCTTGTCGCACGTCCGCTCGCCCGGCTGATGGATGACGATGAACGACTCGTGTTGCGCGTGGTCGGCTTTCTCGACAATCTAGACCCAGCACTCGAGCGCCATCGTGCCCGGATTGAAACGATCCCGCTGCAAGATTTTGTAAACCTGCAGCGCGAGATCGGGCGAGTGGAGATAAACCTAGTCCCGCTCCAGGACAATGTGTTTACTAACTGCAAATCGGAACTCAAATGGTTTGAAGCCGCCGTTGCCGGCGCCGTCACCATTGCCTCACCTACTTACACCTATCGCCAGGCGATCCAGCACGGGCGAAACGGCTGGCTTGCCCCTGCTTATGCGTGGGAAGAGATGCTGCGCGAGGTGATCATTGGCGGCCCAACGCTTTGGCGACACGTCGCAGAGCGCGCTCGGGAGGACGCGATCACGCGATGCGGCTGGCGCAATCAAACAGCAACGATCCGCAATGCTCTTTTTGAACATAGCAAGCCTACTGCGGCAGGCGATTCATCAACATTGCTGAGACCGCCGCCTGAAGAGACTTCTCGGATAAGGGTCACCGGAACAAATCTGTCTGTCCGATGCGCCAAAAAGGCGGTGTTGTCCGGTCCATTGACCTCCGAAAATATCGATAGAATCAGACATCACGTCATCATCAGTGGCACAGGGCGGGCAGGCACCTCGTTTCTAGTCCAACTGTTGACGCTTCTGGGTCTTGAAACCGGTTATCAGCCGGGCGCAATGGAATTACCTCCCGTCGAACGTGCAGGCCTGGAGAGGGATATTCGGGTTGCGCAGGTACCCTACATTGTCAAAAACCCGTGGCTCTGCGAGTACATCGACGAAGTACTTTTAAATCCACTCATTCAAATCGACCACGTCATCGTGCCTGTGCGAGATTTTGCCGCCGCCGCTATGAGCCGTGCCTATGTTCAAGAAATCGCAACGGGGAGCCGAGACGGCGAGACGGTAGACGGCGGTCTATGGGGCACCAACAAAGCTGCGGAGCAAGAGACTATATTGCGACAACGATTTACGTGCCTGGTTGAAGCGCTAGCTCGCCACGATGTCCCAACCACGCTACTGTGGTACCCTCGCCTTGCTGAGGATGCGGTCTATCTCTACGACAAGCTGTCTTTTCTCCTAGGCAGCCGTGACTTTGCATCTTTCCTAGAAGTGTTCGAGCGGGTTCGGCGCCCCGAATTGGTTCATCATTTCACGCCCACCGACAATTAACCCCTACCCCCTCCCAAACCTGATCAGCGAAAAATGCCCGAGCGGCGGCATGGGGCGGCGTTCGATCAGGCGTACGCCGTCGCGGCGGGCTGCCCAGGCGACCAGGCGCTCGTAGGGGAAATCCGGCTGCCAGCCCAGCCATTGCGCGAGCGGCGCGAAGGCGTGCTCCAGCGCGGCGCGCGGACCCTGCTTGGCGCCGAGGTGATTGAGCAGAATAATCTCGCCGCCCGGCCGCACCACGCGGGCGAATTCGTCGAGCGTCGCCTCGGGGTCCGGCACCACGGTAATGACATAGAGCGCCACCACCACGTCGAACGCCCCGTCCTGAAAACCGAGATGCTGGGCGTCCATGACGGCGAGCCCGTCGACGTTGGTCAGCCTGTGCTCCCGCGCGCGCGCCTTGGCTCTGCGCAGCATCGGCACCGACAGATCGACGCCGGTAACGCGGTTGGTCCAGCGGTATTCGGGCAACGACAAGCCGGTGCCGACGCCGACTTCCAGGATGCGGCCGCCGATGCGTTCGGTCGCGGCGATCGCCGCCTTGCGCGCCCGTTCAAAGACCGGTCCGAACACAAGGTCGTAGATCGGCGCCCAGCGTCCATAGGCTTTTTCGATCGCCGCGTTGTCGAGTTGGCCCCCCATAGCGATGGTATCTTCTAACGCCTCGCGACCAAAGTTTTGCGGCGGATCAGCGCGCGGCCGCCATGCTGGCGGACGGGGCGGCATCCTGCCCGGCGCGGGTTGAGTTTGTAACGGCGACCGTGCTGGCGATGATACCGCCGCCGAGCACACGCGCCTGGCCTTCGCCGGCGTCGTAGAACGCACAGGCCTGGCCGGGCGAAACCCCGTCCTCGCCGGCGATCAGTTCGACTTCGATGCCGCCGGCGCCGGACCGCAACCACGCCGGCTGCGGCGCCCGCGTCGAACGCACTTTGACAAATACGTCCGGCCGGTTCGCCAGCGCCTCGTCGAGGGTGCCGTCGCCGAGCCAATTGACCTCGCGCAGCCGGATGCGACTCGTGCGCAGCGCCTCGCGCGGCCCCACCACGACACGGCGTGCGGCGGCGTCGAGCCGCACCACGTAAAGCGGAGTGCCGGTGGCAATCCCGAGTCCACGGCGCTGACCGACAGTGAAGTGAATGATGCCGTCATGATGGCCGAGCACGCGCCCGTTGAGATCGACGATCTCGCCCGGGCCGGATGCACCGGGCCGCAGGCGCTCGATCACCTCCGCATAATGTCCGGTCGGCACGAAGCAGATATCCTGGCTGTCCTGCTTGTCGGCGACCGAAAGCCCGAAGCGGCGCGCCAGTTCGCGCGTCTCCGCCTTGGTGCGGTCGCCAAGCGGAAAGCGCAGCAGGTCGAGCTGTGCCCGCGTGGTGGCGAACAGGAAATAACTCTGGTCGCGTTCCGCCTCGCGCGCGCGGAACAGCGCACGGCCGCCGCCCGGCAGTGCGCGCGACGCGACGTAGTGCCCGGTCGCCAAAACCTTGGCGCCGAGCTCGCGCGCGGTTTGCAAGAGATCGCGAAACTTGATCGACTGATTGCACTCGACGCACGGCACCGGCGTCTCGCCCGCGACATAGCTTTCGGCGAAGCGATCAATCACCGCTTCCTTGAAGCGGTTCTCGTAGTCGAGCACGTAATGCGGAATACCGATGCGCTCGGCGACGGCGCGCGCATCGTGGATATCGCGGCCCGCGCAACACGCGCCCTTGCGGTGCGTCGCCGCGCCGTGATCGTAGAGCTGCAGCGTGATGCCGACCACGTCATAGCCCGCGTCGGCGAGTAGCGCCGCGGTGACCGAGGAATCGACGCCGCCCGACATGGCGACGACGACACGCGTGTCGGAGGGGCGACCCTCGATGTCGAGATCGTTTGGCATTGCGGCGCGGTCACGCTCCCTGAAGAAATTCCCCGGATCGCCTCCGGCGCATCGTTACGGCAAGCCGATCCTCACACATACTATATGTGGCGCGCTTTCGCTCCGCCACGGCTACTCCGCCATGCTTACCCCGCTATGCCTATTCCACCACGTCTACTTCATCGCGGCGCTTCGAGCGCCGTCAACCGGCAGCAAGCGCCGGCCGCCGCGCCGTCACACGGCATTAATTGCCGGGCGGCGGGATTTCGGACTTTGAATAGCCGCGGACAATTGCCACCAACCCATTGAAGTTATGTAGCTTTAGGCCGGGACGCCATCGATGGCCCGCAGGTTGCAAGTCGACGGCGGGTAATTGTCGCCTGGGAGTGCCGTAGTGCCGAGTGCGCCGAGTTTCGCGTCAGACTTGAGTGCTATGCCTGCGCTGCCGACGACGCGGCCGTCGGCGAGCACGGTCGGTCGGCAGGTGAATTCCCAGCCTTTTGCCGACTTTCTCGATACCGAAGGAACGCAGCAGACCAGCGCGCCCCCGGCTTCGCCGCCCGGAGGGAACGCATCAGCGACGGCGGCTCCCGCAAGCAGCAGCAATGCGATCGGTCCCGTGACGCCCAATCGCGATTCTTCGGAGTCCAGCACCGAGACGGGCTCGACCGCCACTAATGGCGGTGCGGGGAATGCAGGTTCGACCGCCGGCTGGAAATTGAAGTCCGCGGCGGCGAAAGCCGCGCATGCTCACACCCAATCGGCGGCCGGCTCTTCGGGGTCATCAACCAGCGCCGGTACCGCCCCCACAAGTCCCGAAACCGACGCCGGGTCCCCACAAGCCCCGGACCCAAACGATCCGGCTGCTCAGCAGGACTCGTCTGCCGCGCCAAATGCCGATCTCCAGTCGCTGGCCGCCAAGGTCGCCGATGCGCTCAATCGGACCGGCCCGAACGACGCCGCGACGGCCACTGGCGGCAAGCCGGCCGCAGACCCATCCGGCAACACACCCGATGGATCCGCAAAGGATGCCGGCGGCGGCAATTCGACCGGCGGCAGCTCTACGGGAGCCGGCCAGGCGCAGGCCACCACCACGGTGGCCCAACCGGTCGCGGCGGCGCTGGTGCTCAATACCGCGGCGGATACACCACCGGCCGCGAAGGGACCCACGCCGACGGATTCGCAGGGAACACGCGGCAAAGCGGCCGCCATCGCCGCCATGGCCGCGACGCAAGGCGGCAAAGACGCGACGGCGCCCAGCACCCAGCCCGCAGCCTCCGGTGCCGGGCCGGCCTCACAGACAAGTTCGGCCCAGACGGCAGACTCCTCGACGTCCGCCGGCCAAACGGCCCCGCCTCAGACGAGCGACGCATCGTCGGGCGATCCTGCGAATGCATCAACGACAAACAACACCGCGCAGCAGTCGCAAGGCCAGTCGCAAGGCCCGTCGCAAGGCCAGCCACAAGCGGCCGGCGCTCTGGCCGCGGCATTGAGTGTTGCGACCGGCGCCGTGCAGAGCGGCGGCTCCCGTACGGGACAGGTCAGCACCGATACCGGTGCCCCTGCGGGTTCAGGCGCGAGCGGGCAGGCAACCGGCGCAGCCGCCAACGGCGCGGCGACCTCGAATGTTCTGCCAAATCTCGGCGTTCTGGCGGCGAATGGGGCGCCGGCCGCCGCCATGTCTACGGCTTCCGCGCCCGCTGTCCCCATCGCCGGCCTTGCGGTCGAAATTGCCGCCCGGGCGCGCGGCGGCTCCAGCAAGTTCGATATTCGACTCGACCCGCCGGAACTCGGCCGCATCGACGTGCGCCTTGATGTCGACCGCAACGGCCAGGTCACATCGCATGTCACCGTCGACCGCGCCGATACGCTGCAGCTTCTCCAAAGCCAGCAACCTCAGCTGCAGCGCGCGCTCGAGCAGGCCGGTCTGACGACGACCAACAATGGTCTGCAGTTCACGCTGCGCGACCAGTCGTTTGCGGGTCAGAACGGCGCCGGCGGCAATGGCGGCGGCCAGCCGCCCGCGCCGCAGCTTGTCGTTGCGGACCCCAAACTTTCCGCGATCGATACCACGCAGACCTATTCCCGCTGGAATATCCGCGGCGGACTCGACATCCGCGTATGAACGCATTGGCGTGAGGGCGAAGCATGACGACGACCACTCCCGTAACGAGCCCGGCAACCAACACGACCGGATCCACCGCGCAAGCAGTTGGCGCCGCAGGCTCGCAGCAGATCGCCGGTAATTTTAACGAGTTCCTGCAGCTTTTGACCACACAGTTGCAAAATCAGGATCCACTCAGTCCACTCGATACCAATTAGTTCACTCAGCAACTGGTCGAGTTCGCGTCGGTCCAGCAGCAGGTCGACATGAACACCAACATGCAAACGCTGATCTCGTTGCAGCAGACCACGGCAGCAACCGAGGCCCTGCAACTTGTCGGTTCGACGGTCACACTCAACGGCAACAGCGCGACTCTTTCGAATGCCACCGCAAGCCCCGCGTCGTGGAGCTTGAACGCATCCGCTGGGGGCACCGCAGGGATCACAATCACCAACTCGTCGGGTCAGACCGCCTACACCGGCACTACGACGCTCGGTGCCGGCAACCAGTCGTACAATTGGAACGGTCAAGGCAATAACGGCGTGACGTGGCCGGACGGCTCCTACACCATCGCGGTCACAGGCACTGGAGCCGGCGGCCAGGCGATCACGGTCACGAGCCAGGTGCAGGGCACCGTGAGTGCGGTGAACATGAGCCAGACTCCGCCAACGATTACCGTCAGCGGACAAAGCTATCCGATCAGCTCGATCCAATCGGTCGGCAGCAGCAGCAGCGGCGTCACCAATGGCTTGAGCAGCCTCAACACCACGATCGGCAATCTCAACAGCGCGATCAGCACTCTTATAAAGTCGCTGTAACGGCTGCCGGCCGGGCACGGCACGGCGCCGCGGCCGCGCCGCCCGTTCGGCGACCGCCAAATCGCAAGCCGCATAGCGAAAATTTACCGTCGCGCGCCGGCTCGGTGCCAAATCGGTCGATCGGCCGTTACGCTTAGCCAAATTTTAAGCCGCGCTGCGTAAAGTAACAATCTGTGGCGTTGTCGAGTGTGAGAGTGACTATGACCGAACCTCATCGCCCGAGGGTGAAATATGTCATCGGGCCGGACGGTTCGCCCCTGACGATTGCCGATTTGCCGGCACCGGGAACGAAGCGCTGGGTCATTCGCCGCAAAGCGGAAGTCGTAGCGGCGGTCCGTGGCGGTTTGCTGTCACTGGAAGAAGCCTGCAGTCGCTACACCCTGACGGTCGAGGAATTCCTCTCCTGGCAATACTCGATCGATCAGCACGGCCTCGCCGGTCTCCGCACGACCCGTATCCAGCAGTATCGCCAGTAACTCTGGCTTAATCCGTCCTAACAAATCGTCAACGCCGGAAGTCTGTGCCGGCGATTTGATTCGCGAACAGCCGCGAATGCCGCGCTGCGTGGTGTCAATGCCGCGGGCGGTAATAATTCGGTAGCATTCCGGCTGCATCGAGCCGCGAAATTAACCGGGCGCTAACCATCCACCGGGCAAATCTTGCCGAGCGCATAGCGTCGCTTGGGGTGAAGCCTGGTGCAAAATCTGCTGGAGTTCGCCAAAACCATCGGCGCCCCGCGTATTGCGGCCATGGGCGCGGTCACACTGGCGCTGGTCGGCTTCTTTACATTCCTCATCTTGCGCGTAACCGCGCCTGATATGATGCCGCTGTTCACCGATCTGACGCTCGACGACTCCGCCGCAATCGTCAAACAGCTCGATCGCGAAGGGATTGCATACGAGCTGCACAACAACGGCAACGTGATTCTGGTGCCTAAGGATCGCGTCGCCAAGCTACGTATGGAGCTCGCCCAGAACGGCCTGCCCAAGGGCGGAAGCATCGGCTACGAGATCTTCGACAAGTCCGACGCGCTCGGCACCACCAGCTTCGTGCAGAACATCAATGCGGTACGCGCGCTCGAAGGCGAACTCGAGCGCACCATCCGCACGCTGGACAGCGTTCAAGACGCGCGCGTGCATCTTGTGATTCCGGAACGACCGCTGTTTTCGCGCGACAAGATCGATCCGTCCGCCTCCATCGTGTTGCGGGTCCGCGGCACACTCGAACCGGGGCAGGTGCGCGCCATCCGCCACCTCGTCGCCACCGCCGTCAACGGCCTGCGCCCGCAGCGCATCTCCATCGTCGACGAGTCCGGCACTCTCCTGGCCGATGGCGCCGATGATGATCCCACCGGCAGCACCGTCGTCGACGAACGGCAGGTCGCGCTCGAAAGCCGGCTGCGCAAGCAGGTCGAGGGCATCGTCAATTCGGTGGTCGGCCCAGGCCATGCCCGGGTCCAGGTCAACGCCGATTTCGATTTCAACCGAATCACCGAAACGTCGGACAAATACGACCCCGACGGCCGCGTGGTGCGTTCCAGTCAGACGCGTGAGGAATCCACGGCCTCCGGCCAACCCAGCAGCGAAGTCACCGTCGGCAATCAGATTCCCCAGGGCCAGCAGACCCAAAATCCGCCGGCGGAAGCCAACGCACAGCCTCGCGAGCAGAGCAAAAAGACCGAGGAAATCGTCAACTACGAGATTTCCAAGACCTCCAAGACCGAAGTGACGGAAGCCGGCCGGGTCAAACGCATCTCGGTCGCCGTGGTGCTCGACGGGACCTACAGCAAGAACGACAAGGGCGACATCGTCTATAAGCCGCGCAGCAAGGAAGAGATCGATCAGATCGCGGCGCTGGTGCGCTCGGCGATCGGCTTCGACCAGAAGCGTGGCGACCAGGTCGAAGTGGCCAATCTGCGCTTCGCCGAACCGCCCATGCAGCCGATCACGGCGCGGAGCGGGTGGTTGTCCGCCCTGCATTTCTCCAAGGACGACATCATGCAGGCCATCGAAATGGTGGTGATGGGCCTGCTCGGCTTTGCCGTCCTGCTCCTGGTCGTGCGGCCGCTGGTGCGGCGCGTGCTCGCTCCGATGGAAGGCGCGATGCCGGCGCTGTTGCCGAGCGTCGTGTCCAATCAGGCGGCGCCGACGGAGCCGGGCGCGGGCCAAAGCGCTGCGGTAGCCGGGCCGACGTTTAGCGCTGAGCCGAGCGAAACCTCGAAGATGATCGACATTGCGCAGATTCAGGGCCAGGTCCACGCCCAGTCAGTGCAGAAGGTCGGCGAAATCGCCGACCGCAATCCGCGCGAGACCGTCTCCATCATTCGCCAGTGGCTGCATGAAAGCGCCAACGCCTGAGCAACGCCATGCCGTCACATCACGCACCGAAGCCCGACGAAGCCGCCCATCGCGAGATCACCAGCGCGTTGGCGAGCCTTGCGGGCCATACCGGCCATGGCTCGGGATCCGCCAAGCGCCGGCTGACAGGCCCGGAACGCGTCGCAATCCTGATGCTGGCGCTCGGCGAGCAGCACGGCTCCAAGATCTGGAGCATGCTCGACGACGACGAGCTGCGGCAGGTTTCCATCGTCATGTCGACGATCGGCACCATCGACGCCGAGTTGGTCGAAGAACTGCTGCTCGAATTCGTCTCGCGCATGTCGGCGTCGGGCGCGCTGATGGGCAACTACGACGCGACCGAGCGCCTGCTGCAGCAATACCTGCCGCCCGAGCGGGTCGGCAACATCATGGACGAAATTCGCGGGCCGGCCGGCCGCAACATGTGGGAAAAGCTCTCCAACGTCCAGGAAGAGGTCCTCGCCAATTATCTGAAAAACGAATATCCGCAGACCGTCGCGGTCGTTCTGTCGAAGATCGGGCCGGAGCATGCCGCCAGGGTGCTGGCGATTCTGCCGGAAGAACTGGCGCTCGACGTCATCAATCGCATGCTGCGCATGGAAGCGGTGCAGAAGGAAGTTCTGGAGCGCGTCGAGCAGACGCTGCGCACCGAGTTCATGTCGAACCTGTCGCAGACGCGGCGGCGCGACGCCCACGAGGTGATGGCGGAAATCTTCAACAATTTCGACCGGCAGACGGAGACACGCTTCCTGACCGCGCTGGAAGAAGAAAACCGCGATGCCGCCGAGCGCATCAAGACGCTGATGTTCACCTTCGACGACCTGACCAAGCTCGATACCGCGTCATCGCAGACACTGATGCGCCATGTGGAGAAGGACAAGCTGGCAACCGCGCTGAAGGGTGCGGCCGAGCCGGTGCGCCAGTTCTTCATGTCCAACATGTCGACGCGCGCCGCCAAGATGCTGAACGACGACATGCAGGCGATGGGGCCGGTGCGGCTGCGCGAAGTCGATGAAGCGCAGGCGCTGCTGGTCAATCTCGCCAAAGACCTCGCCGCCAAGGGCGAGATCGTCATCTCCAAGAGCCGTGGCGAAGAAGAGTTGATTTACTGAGGACGGCTGGGAATCACGACAATGGGCGCGCCGACCAAATTTCTGTTCGATGTCGACTTTGCGCGCGGCGCCGAGCGCAAGCAGACGCTGGCGCTCGCAGACCACATGCTCAAGATCGCCGAAGCCGAAAAGGCGGCGCATGACCGTGGCTATGCGGCTGCGCAGACCGACGCCAAGGTGGAATCCGATCGCCGCATCGCCACAGCCCTCGAGCGCGTCGCCGCCGCAATCGCCGCCAGCAATTCCGCCATTAAGGCAATCGAGACGCGGCTCGAATGCGAGGCGGTTGAGGTCGCGGTCGCGGTCGGACGCAAGCTCGCTCCGGCGCTGCTGGTGAACGAACCGTTCGCCGAAATCGCCGCACTGGCGAGCGAATGCTTCCGCCAGCTGGTCGCGACGCCGCACATCGCCGTGCGCGTCAATGACGCGCTCTATTCGACTACGCAGGAAAAACTCGGCGACATCGTCCGGGCACGCGGCTTCGAAGGTCGCCTGGTCGTGCTCGCCGAAAGCGACATCGCGCCCGGCGATTGCCGCATCGAATGGGCGGACGGCGGCGTCAATCGCGACAGCGCCGCAGCGGACGCCGAGATCAGCAAGGCGGTTACGGGCTATCTAACCGCCCGCCGCAGCTTTGCCGAGGCAAAAAATAATGAGGAGGTGCGCAAATGAGCGACGATGCCAAGGTCGCGTTGCCCGATCTTGAAAACGGCGGCGCGCAGGTCGACCCGGCCGCGGCGATCGAGGCCGATGGACCGACGACGCGCATCGCCTCCGACCTGGAAGCGGTGTTCGACGTTCCCGTCCAGGTCTCGGCGGTGCTGGGCCGCGCCCGCATGGAGATCGGCAACCTGCTCAAGCTCGGCCCCGGCACGGTTCTCGAACTCGACCGCAAGGTCGGCGAGGCGATCGACATCTACGTCAACAACCGCCTCATTGCCCGCGGCGAGGTGGTGCTGGTGGAAGAAAAGCTCGGCGTGACGATGACTGAAATCATCCGGGCGGAACGTTAGAGATGCGCGAATGCGAATAGCGAAACCGCGAATAGGAAATCCAAAGAGCACCCATCTTTCCCCTATTCGGTACTCGCCAGTTGCCAATCGCTTATCGCCTGAGGCGAAAAAGGAATAACAATTATGCGGCTTTTGATCATCGGAACACTGAACGGCCAGCTGACGACCGCGACTAAGCTGGCAATGGAGAAGGGCGCCACCGTCACGCATGCCGCCGACAACGCCCAGGCGCTTGCCGTGCTGCGCGCCGGCCGCGGCGCCGATCTGCTGATGGTCGACGTCGCCATCGATATCCGCGAACTGGTGCGCGGGCTCGAAGCCGAACACATCCACGTTCCGATCGTCGCTTGCGGCACCGCCACAGACGCGCGCGCTGCGGTGGCCGCCATCCACGCCGGCGCTAAGGAATACATCCCCCTGCCGCCCGATGCGGAACTGATCGCCGCGGTGCTCGCGGCGGTCGCCGATGACAGCCGCGAATTGATCTACCGCGACGATGCCATGGCGCGCGTGGTCAAGCTCGCCCAGCAGGTGGCGCCGAGCGAGGCTTCCGTGATGATCACCGGCGATTCGGGAACCGGCAAGGAAGTGCTCGCCCGCTACGTGCATTCCCGCTCGCGCCGCGCCAAGAAGCAGTTGATTTGCGTGAACTGCGCAGCCGTACCGGAATCGCTTTTGGAATCGGAGCTGTTCGGCCACGAGAAGGGCGCGTTCACCGGCGCGGTGGCGCGCCGCATCGGCAAGTTCGAAGAGGCCAACGGCTCGACGCTATTGCTCGACGAAATCTCCGAGATGGATGTGCGGCTGCAGGCCAAGCTGCTGCGTGCCATCCAGGAGCGGGTGATCGACCGCGTCGGCGGCGCCCGGCCGGTGCCGATCGACATTCGCATCATCGCCACGTCCAACCGCAACCTCGCCGAAGCGGTGCGCGAAGGCTCGTTCCGCGAAGATCTGCTATTCCGCCTCAACGTGGTGAACCTGAAAGTTCCGCCGCTGCGCGAGCGACCGGCCGACGTGCTCGAACTCGCTGACTATTTCGCGCGGAAATACGCAATCGCAAACGGCGCGCCGGCGCGACCCTTGTCGGCGGAAGCGCGGCGTACGCTCGCGATCAATTATTGGCCGGGCAACGTGCGCGAACTGGAAAACACCATGCACCGCGCGGTGCTGATGGCGAGCGGCGCCGAGATCGGACCGGAAGCGATCCTGGCGCCCGACGGCGTCCGCCTCGACCAGCAGCGCGGCGCCGCCGCGGTGGCGCACGCCACGTTTGCCGCCGAACAGGTGTCGCGTGCGCTGGTCGGCCGCACCGTCGCGGAGGTCGAGCGCGATCTCATCCTGGAGACGCTCAAGCATTGCCTCGGCAATCGCACCCACGCCGCCAACGTGCTCGGCATCTCGATCCGCACGCTGCGCAACAAGCTCAACGAATACTCCGCCGATGGACTGCCGGTGCCGCCGCCCGGTGGTGGCGAGCCGCGCGTGGCCGCTGCGTAAATTTGCCGCTCCGCTTTCGCCGCCGGGCACGCCGCTGTATAGGTGCCCGGATGATGAACATTACACGCCGTCGAATTCTCACCCTCACATCCGGCGCGCTCGCGCTGCCGGCTGTAATCCGTCATGCGTACGCCGACACCTACCCGTCGCGGCCGATCCATCTGCTGGTCGGTTTTCCGCCGGGAGGAACGGCCGACATCATCGCGCGACTGGTCGGGCAGGCTCTGGGCGAGCGGCTCGGGCGAACCTTCGTGGTCGAGAACCGCGGTTCCGCCGCCCAGCAGATCGCCGCTGAAACGGTCGTGAAAGCCGCACCGGACGGCTACACGCTGCTGATGCTGGCCAACCCGAACGTCATCAACGTGGTGATCAATCCGGGTGTCAGCTTCTCATTCAGCCGCGATCTCGCGCCCATCGGCGGCATCGCGTCGGACCCCGCGATCCTCGTGGTAAACCCCAAGGTGCCGGTCAAGACGGTTCCGGAGTTGATCGCCTACGCCAAGGCAAATCCGGGCAAGCTCAACATGGCGTCCGGCGGCGTCGGCTCGACGCCGCATCTTGCCGGTGAGCTGTTCAAGATGATGACCGGCATCAACATGCTGCACGTGCCGTATCGCGGCGACGCGCCGGCCGTCACCGACATGCTTGCCGGACAGGATCAGGTCATGTTCGACATGGTGATCCTGTCGCAGGGCCATGTCCGGTCGGGAGAATTGCGCGGCCTCGCCGTGACGAGCGCGAAGCCGCTCGCGCTGTTTCCCAACCTGCCGCCGATTGCCCAATTCGTGCCGGGCTATGAGGCCTTTGCCTGGCAGGGCCTGATGGCGCCGAAAGGCACGCCGCCCGAGATCATCAACAAGCTCAACACCGAGCTCAACGCCGCGCTCGCCGACCCCAAGACTCAGAAGCGACTGGCGGACCTCGGCGGCATCCCGATGCCGTTGACGCCTGCCGGTTTCGGCAAGCTGATCGTCAACGAGATGCAGAAGTGGGACAAAGTCATCAAGTTCGCGCACATCAAGCCGCACTGAAGTCATAGCGAATAGCAACTTGCTGCTCACTATTCGCGACTCGCCCTCTACTTCGTCGCATCCCCGCCATCGACCATGATGGTTTCCACCTCGCCCGCGCCATTGGCGCGGCGGAAGGCGGCCGCCTTGTTGTATTCGTCGGAGGCAAAGCAGGCGACGCCCTGCTCGAAGCTTGGAAATTCGATCACGACGAAACGGCTGAATTTCTGCGGCCCTTCCATGATCTGGAAGCGCCCGCCGCGCGCCAGCACCTTGCCGCCATGCTTGGCGATGATGGCCGGCACCAAATCGGTATATTTCTTGTACTCGGCCGGATCGTTGATCTTAGAGCGCGCGACCCAATAGGCGGGCATTGATGACTCTCCCGGTTTAATTCTGCGGGAGGATTATTGACGATAAACATCAACCCGTCATGCCCGCGCTTGTCGCGGGCCTCCAGGACTTAGAGATTGTGAGGAAAGACGTGGATTGCCGGAACAAGTCCGGCCAATACAATGGGCTATCCGCCTTACGTCTCGGCGAATAGACCGCGCAGCAACCCGGCGGCACGCGGGCGCGGCTTGGCGGCCGGCTTGGCTCCGACCATGCGGCGGCCCAGCATGCTGACGAAATGATCCTTCGACATTGGCTTGGCGAACAGATAGCCCTGGCCGATATCGCAGCCGATGCCCTGCAGCTTGTGGGCCTCGTGCGTCGACTCGATGCCCTCCGCCACCGTCTTCAACTCGAAGCGCTTGGCGAGTTCGACGATCGTCTCACACAACCCGCCATTGACCTTGTCGGAGTGGCAATTGGTGACATAGGAGCGGTCGATCTTCAGTTCGCTGAATGGCAATTGCCGCAGCCGCGCCAGCGACGAATAACCGGCGCCGAAATCGTCGAGCGCAAGCGAGCAGTTGAGCGCGCGCAGTTCGTCGGCCACTTCCTGCGCGATCGCAAGGTCGTGCATGACCTCGTCCTCGGTCACTTCGAGAATGAGGCCCGGCCAGGTTTCGGCCGCGGGCCGCTGTTCGCGCAGCATCTTGGCGATCGGCAGCTTGATGAAGGCCGACGCCGGCACATTGACAGAGAGTTTGAGGCTCACGCCCTGCGCGGCGCAGTCCTCAAAGTCGCGCAGCGCGGTAAGAATGACGCGCTCGGTCAGCGCCAGCATATCGGCCTCTGCCGCACCGGGCAGAAACGCAGCGGGACTGATCATGCTGCCGTCGGGACGTCTGGCGCGTACCAGCGCCTCGGCGCCGACCAGATAGCGCCCCCGCAGATCGATCTTCGGCTGATACCAAAGATCGAACCAATCGAGCCGCAGCACGTCGGCGAGCGTGACCTTGCCGTTCACCGGCGCGGGCTCGACCTGTTTCTTTGCCGCGAACAGCTTTTGCAGCATCGGCAACATTTGCGATCCGTGATCGTCGATATGTGTTATTGCGCAGCAAACCCGCCGTGTCCGTTAATGCGGCATTGTCGAGGCGGATTATGCTTGCTGCGCAGTGAGCAGGGCGCGGCGAATTTTCACGCGCACAGCGATAAGGCGTTAAGTAAGTGACCCATCGGAAACATCGAGACCGCGACCGCTGTTCCAACGAACGCGCACAAAGAACCTTTTCGGTCACCGCGGCCACGCATATAGTTCGCTGTTCGGAGCCATGGATGACCGCCCAGGGCCGCCCGAATGGATTGGTTCGTCTCAAACAGTGGAGATCGCCATGGATCGGCGCAGAGTCACGATGGGTCTTGCGCTTGCCGGCTTGGGAACATTCGCCACCAAAGCGGCTGCACAGTCGGGGACTGAGAATCCGTTGATTGCCGCCTTCGCCAAAACCCTAACCGCGCATGATATTAATGCCTTTGCCGCGCTGTTTGCTGATGATTACGTAAATCACCAGGTGAGCGCTGCGGCACCCAAACCAGCAGCCGGCGTTACCGCCAAGCAAGGCACTGTCGGATACTTCGCTGCGCGGCTGAAAGGAATCCCCGATCTTTCGGTCGCGATAGAAGCCTCGCTCGCCAGTGGCGATATGGCTGCAGCGAGCTTTGTCTATACGGGGACCCATAGAGGTGCTTACTTCGGCGTGGCGCCGACGGGAAAATCCTTGCGCTTCACGTCCTGTGATATTTTCCGAATTCGTGATGGCAAGATCGCGGAGCATTGGGGCATGGGCGACATTGCCGGTACGCTCGCTCAACTGAAAGGATAAGCCGGCAGACGTCGCTTATCGACCGGAATCCGGTCGCAATGTGGCGAGCGTCCGGAACCGGCGGCGCCGATCACTCCGCCGCGCGGCGGGCCGCGACAATCTGATCGGCGGTGCGACCGGTCAGTTCGGCCATGTGGTCGAACTTGAACGTAAAGGTGCCGGCGCCCGCGGTGGCGGAACGAATTTCCACGATCAAGTCGCCGATCTCGGCTTCCGGCATCATCGCCCGCACCGTGTCCCAGCCTTCCCAGCCTTCGCGCGTATCGAAGCCCAGGATCTGGCCGCGCCGGCCTGAGAGCAGCGCGTTGATCTTCGCGGTCGCCTCGGATGGACAGACGATTTCGACCTGATCGATCGGCTCGAGCAGCACCGGCTGGCACTGCGGCAGGCCCTCATGGATGCCGATGCGGCCCGCGGTCTGGAACGCCATGTCGGAGGAATCGACGGTGTGATAGGAGCCGTCGATCAGCGCCACATGCAGGTCGACCACCGGGAAGCCGAGCGGGCCGTGCTTGAGCGCGTCGATCACGCCCTCCTCGACCGACGGAATATAATTGCGCGGCACCACGCCGCCGGTGATCTTGTCTTCGAACGTAAAACCCGCGCCGCGCGGCATCGGCTTGATGTCGAGCACGACGTCGCCGTACTGGCCGTGACCGCCCGATTGCTTTTTGTGGCGGCCGCGTTGCTCAACGCCCTTGCGAATGGTCTCGCGGTAGCCGACCGACGGCTGGCGGCGCTCGATGGCGACGCCGTAGCGGTCGGCGAGCCGCTCGGTGGCGACGCGCAGATGCATTTCACCCTGGCCCCACAGCACGATCTCGTGCGTCTCGGGATTGTGCGCGATGGTAATCGAGGGGTCCTCTTCGGCGAGTTTATTGAGCGCTAGACCGAGCTTCACGTCGTCCTTGCGTTCCTTCGCCGTGATCGCAATGGCGAGCACCGGCGCATGCGGCACGACGGTGGCGACGGCTGCGTGCGGGTGTTTGCCCGCGGTCAGCGTGTCGCCGGTCTTGGCCTTGTCGAGCTTGGCGAACGCCACGGTCTCCCCGGCCACGGCGGGACCGCGCTTTTCGGTGTTCTGGCCGACGAGCTTGAACACGCCGGCGACACGGCCGGCTTCGTCGTCGCCGGCGAGGAACGTGGTGCCGTCGCCAGCCTGCCCGCTCAAGATACGCGCGATCGACAGGCGGCCGCCATGGCTGGTGTTGAGCGTCTTGAGCACGTAGCCGACCGCATCGCCGTTGCTCTTGATGCCAAGCCGCTGCGCGGTCTCGACAATGCCGGGCGATTCGTGCCGCAGCGCCTTTAACAGCCTCAGCACGCCATTGGTACGAATCGCCGTCCCCATCAAGACCGGGCACACAAGGCCGTCGCGCAGCTCATGCGTGAGATCGTCGAAAATCTTGTCGCGCGGCGGCTGGATGTCCTCGAGCAGCTGCTCCATGAGCTGATCGTCGTGATCCGCCAGCGTTTCCAGCATGGAGAAGCGCGCGGTCTTCTCACGATCGGCGATGTCGCCTTCGAGCGGTATGACTTGCGATGCGGCGTGCTCCTTGTAGACAAAGGCGCGTTCCAGCGCGAGGTCGACGAAGCCGCTGATGAGCTCGCCCGAGAAGGTCGGTATTTGCCTTAAGATCAGCTTGGTGCGCGATGCCGGCTGCAACAACTTGAGTACATCGTGAACGCCGGCATCGGCCTTGTCGATCTTGTTGAGGAACAGGATGCGCGGAATTTTTTGATCTTCCAGCTCGCGCAGGATGATTTGCAGCTGCGGGACTTTCTTCTCGTCCATTTCGCAGACCACGACGGCGACATCGACCACCGGCAAAACCGCGCGCATGTCGTGGACGAATTCGACCGAGCCGGGACAATCGATGAAGGTGTAGGAGTCGCCCATGAACGTCGTGGTGGCGGCGGTCAGCTCGACGCTCATCTTGTGATGGCGCGCTTCCTTGCTGGCGTCGCCTACCGTGTTGCCGGCCTCGATCGAACCCTGCCGCGCGATCGCGCCGCTGCGCGCCAAAATCGCCTCGAGCAAGGTGGTTTTGCCGCTCTGAAACGAACCGACCAGCGCGACGGCGCGGGGACCAGCCGCGCGGCCGCCATTGTTGCCGTTCGTGGCCATCAACACCTCCCGCCTCTGGACCCGTCATTGGCTGCGGGCCGGCCGGCTATGGTTTCAGGCGCCGGCCGTTCAGGTCAAGGGGGCGGACATTGTGTGCCAGGCTCGCACAGATACAAAGTGCCGATGCCAGCGCCGAAGTTGAAGCCCGTTTGTCCCTGGATCGACAGGGGTTGCAGCGCGATCGACCGGTTCGAGCCGCCGATCAGCGCGTTGGCGCCGAGGCCGACCGCGATCGATGCCTCCGCGGTAGCGCCGACGTAGCTGCCGTTGAGCATGCCGGAGTACCGATTCGTGGTGGCAAACACCCCCCATACGATCTTGCCGCCTGAGGTGGCGCCGATGTCGAGGCCGATCCGCGACAATGTCCCCTGGTAGGGCTCGTCCGGCATGTTATCGGAATGCAGGATACAGCTCACATTCTTCTGCGAGCCGACCAGCATACCGACGCTCGAGGACAGCGAACAATTCAGGCTGCCGATCTGCAGCCGCGCAGGCTGCGCGTGAGCAGGTGCCAGCGGCATCGCCGCCAGCGCCGCCGCAGCCAAGCCTGCCGTCGCTGAAATGGTCCGGAACATATCTGCGTTCTCCCTCGCCGGGCTCGTCCCCCGAGCCTGACCGGGATTGTAAGCGAGAACCGGCCCGGCGTCGCCAGTTTGTTTTGCGGGACGTCGTTGTTGCGCGCTGTTTTGCGCGTTTTTACCGCCGTGCCGAACCGGAGCCGGTTACTTCAAATTGCCGCAGAAGCGCTGGATGCGGGTGCAGGCCTCTTCGAGCGCGCTGGTCGCGGTCGCATAGGAGATGCGGAACGCAGGCCCGACGCCGAACGGCGTGCCCTGCACCACCGCGACGCCTTCGGCCTCCAACAGTTCGGTGACGAAGTCCTCGTCGGTCGCAAGCGTCTTGCCGGTCGGCGCCTTCTTGCCCATCGTGCCGGCGCAGGACGGATAGACGTAGAACGCGCCTTCGGGCTTCGGGCACTTGATGCCGTTCGCCTGGTTGAGCATGGAAACGCAGAGGTCGCGGCGCTCCTTGAAGATCTTGTTGTGCTTCGGAATGAAGTCCTGCGGACCGTCGAGCGCCTCGAGCGCGGCCCACTGCGCCACCGCCGTCGCGTTCGAGGTCGATTGCGATTGCAGCATCGCCATCGCCTTGATCAACGGCTCCGGCCCGCCCGCATAACCGATGCGCCAGCCGGTCATGCAATAGGTCTTCGACACGCCATTGATCGTCAGCGTCCGCTCATAAAGCCGCGGCTCAAGCTGCGCCGGCGTGAAGAACTCGAAGTCATCGTAGACCAGGTGCTCGTACATATCGTCGCTCATCACCCACACATGCGGATGCCGCAGCAGCACGTCGGTGAGCGCTTTCAGCTCGGCGCGCGTATAGGCGGCGCCGGTCGGATTTGATGGCGAGTTGAACAGGAGCCACTTGGTCTTCGGCGTGATCGCGCGCTCCAGCGCCTCGGGCTTCATCTTGAAGCCGTCCGCCATGCGGGTCTCGATCGCCACCGGCTCGCCGCCCGCGATCAGCACCATGTCGGGATAGCTCACCCAATAGGGCGCCGGAATGATCACCTCGTCGCCCGGATTGAGCGTGGCTAAAAACGCGTTGAACAGCACCTGCTTGCCGCCGGTGCCGACGATGATCTGCGACGGCTTGTAGTCCAGCTCGTTCTCGCGCTTGAATTTGCGCGCAATCGCTGCCCGCAGTTCGGCGATGCCCTCCACGGCCGTATATTTCGCCGCCTTACCGTCGCGGATCGCCTTGATGGCCGCCTCTTTGATGTTGTCGGGCGTGTCGAAGTCGGGCTCGCCGGCGCCGAGACCGATGACGTCGCGGCCGGCGGCCTTGAGCGCGCGCGCCTTGTCCGTGACGGCCATGGTGGCCGACGGCTTCACACGCGATATGCGCTCCGCAAGAAAGGCCATTTCGCTTCTCCATTTGCCCTTTGGGCTGCGTCAGGCGCGAGTTTCCTAAGGCGACGGCGGCCCACAGGCAAGCGCAAAGCACCGCCAATCACATCGCAATCGCGCGACTGGGCAGCCCCCGATCGGCCTCGTCCCGCAACGCTCCGTTAAGCGTCCGCAGGCCTAATGCCGCGGTCTTACGATCCATACAGGAACCCCGATGCCCCGGGCGTGGCAGGCGTTGCGAAACGGCGACTGGCTGACCGGCGAGCGCATCAGGCTGATCGCTGCCGCAGTGCTGATCGCCTCGATCGCGGGATTCGCGTTCCTGGTCGTGACCGCGCATGGCGGCGTCGATCGCCAGGGCCGCCCGCTCGGAACCGATTTCTCCAACGTCTATGCGGCCGGCACTTATGTGCTCGAAGGCAAGCCGGACGTGCCATTCGATCCGCCGCGACAGTACACCCGCGAGCAGGAAATCTTCGGAAAAGCGACGCCGTTCTACGGCTGGCACTATCCGCCGTATTTTCTGTTCGTCGCCGGCGCCCTGGCGAAGATGCCGTATGGCGTGGCGCTCACGGTCTGGCAGGCCAGCACGCTGCTGCTTTATCTGCTGATGGTGTGGGGGATTTTTTCGCCGTCATTCCGGGGCGCGCGAAGCGCGAGCCCGGAATCCATAATCCCAGCGCCCTCCGGAATGACGCTCCTCCTGGCCCTCGCCTACCCGGCGGTGCTGATCAACATCGGCCACGGTCAGAACGGTTTTCTCACCGCGGCGCTGCTCGGCGGCGCGCTCGTCATCCTGGATCGGCGGCCGATCGCCGCCGGCATTTTGATTGGCCTTCTGGTCTACAAGCCGCAATTCGGGCTGATGATTCCGCTGGCGCTCATCGCCGGCGGCTATTGGCGGACGTTTGCCGCCGCCGCGACGACGGTCGTGGTGCTGACGCTCGTTACGACGCTTGCTTTCGGTCCCGAGGTCTGGCCGGCCTTCAAGGCCTCGACCGAATTCTCGCGCACCGTTGTGCTGGAGCAAGGCCAGACCGGCTGGCAAAAGATCCAGAGCGTGTTCTCCTGGGCGCGCATGTGGGGCGCGCCGATCCCGCTCGCCTATGCGCTGCAAGGCGCGCTCACCATCGCGCTTGGCTTGGCGATCGTTCGGCTGTGGCGAAAAGCTGCGGCGCCCGCTCTCAAGAGTGCCGCACTCTGTCTTGCCGCTATCCTCGCCACGCCCTACTCGCTCGACTACGACATGATGGTGCTGGCGCCGGCCATCGCGTTCTTCGCTGTCGATGGGCTGCGGCGCGGTTTCGGCCCGTGGGAAAAGACCGGATTTGCGGCGCTGTGGCTCGTGCCGCTTGTTACACGCAGCGTAGCGCAAGCCACCCTGATACCGCTCGGGGTTCCCGCCATGCTGATGACATTCATTCTCCTGCTGCGACGTGCGGAACTTGAACGCACGCTCTCGCCGGCCTTTAACCCGCAACGTTCGAGCATAGCTGACGGCAGCGGGGCACGCGGTCACGACATCGCCGCGTTCGACTAGTAGGCCGATTTCGCCTATAAATTGTACCGTACGGACAGCACGGACGCGGCGATGTTCACGCTCTATTCAATGCAGCGTTCCGGTAACAGCTACAAGGCGCGGCTGGCGCTCGCGCAGCTTCGCATCCCGTATCAATCGGTCGAGATCGATATCCTCAAGGGCGACAGCCATACGCCCGAATTTCTGCAGAAGAATCCGAACGGGCAGGTGCCGCTGTTGGAAGTCGCACCCGGCCGCTACCTCGCCGAGTCGAACGCCATCCTGTGGTACATCGCCGGCGGCACGCCGCTGGCGCCGGAGGACCGCATGGATCGGGCCGACGCGCTGCAATGGATGTTCTTCGAGCAGCACTCGCTCGAGCCCAATCTGGGCGCGGCATATTTCTGGCTCACGCTGATCAAAGGCGGGCGCGATCTGCAGAGCCACGCCATCGAGGACTGGATGGAAGAAGGCCATCGCGCGCTCGGCGTGATGGACAAGCATCTCGCGCTGCACGACTACTTTGCCGCCGACCGTTACACCATCGCCGACATTGCGCTCTACGCCTATACCCACGTGGCGCACGAGTGCGGCTACGACCTGACGGGTTTTCCGGCGGTGCGCGCCTGGCTCAAGCGCGTGGCATCCGAGCCGCACCACGTGGCGATGGATTTCAATCCGGCCGAGGCGGTCCCGGCGATCTGAGTCCTGGTGCCCCG
>Ga0208849_1000616_pt1 | contig 31508 bp, 38 predicted proteins | sample NGESurdeep072012_10_FD_184470 | JGI IMG/M metagenome (GOLD analysis project Ga0208849, IMG submission 184470) | Arctic peat soil microbial communities from Barrow, Alaska - NGEE Surface sample 53-3 deep-072012 (SPAdes) | ecosystem: Environmental > Terrestrial > Soil > Wetlands > Peat ... | reverse complement strand
GGGGCTCGCTTGAGCGCCCCTTACGGACTACCCGGACGGCACTCGAACGAGCGCCCGCCGCCCCTTCGGGGGAAGGACAAGAGACCGTGGAGCGCCGCAAGGCGCGACCGGGAAGGCAAAGGAATCATGACTCGGAGCGCAAGCGCCCGCGAGAATGATGACCCATACGCCGCTCATCCCCCGCGCGGCTTGGCCGGAAGCCTAGCCCTGCGGCAACGGCATGCCGCCACCCTGCGCGTTGCGGTGCATGCCTTCGCTGGCCGGTGTGTAACTCGGGTTCAGGTTGGCAGCGTGGGCGAAGGCCGCGAACGCCTGCTGGCGCCGGCCGAGCTGCTCGAGCGCAAGGCCCTCGTTGGTCCAGCCCTCGAAGGATTGCGGGTTGCGCTTGACCACCTCGTTGAAGTCGTCGATCGCCGCCTTGTAGTCGGCGGTCGCCAGATACGACAGGCCGCGCGCGTTGAATGGCTCGGCGGCGTTCGGCGCCAGCGAGATCGCCTTGGAGAAATCATCGATGGCAAGACTGTGCTGCGCCTGTGCCTGATAGATCAGGCCGCGATTGTGATAGGCGCGCGGATCGTTGGGATCGATCTGGACGGCGTGGTTGAAGTCGGCAAGCGCGAGGTCAAGCTGCTTGCGCTCGCGGTACATGTTGCCGCGCCCGACGTAGGCGACGGCGTAGGTACCGTTGATCTGGATCGCCTGATTGTAGTCGGCGAAAGCGAGATCGTCCTTCTGCATGCCGCGCTCGACCAGTGCCCGATTGGCAAAGGCCTGGTAGAAGCCGGGGTTCATCTTGATGGCGGTGTTGAAATCGTCGATCGCCTGCTTGAACTGCCCAGCGCGGCCGTAGGCACTGCCACGCACGTTGTAGGCGTTTGGGTCGTTCGGATTCTGGGCGATGACCGCGGTCAGGGAATCGATGTTGACCGCCGAACCCGCCGACGCGTCGATCGAATTGCCGCTGACGTTCGCCGACTGGCACGCGGCGAGCGCGAGCGCACAGACGATCGCTCCGACAGCGATCGCCGGCCGCCAGGGCGAAGCACGGAGGCGGGAATCCTCAGAAAACGCTGCAGTCATCCGCGTGATCGACCTTTCCAATGGCCAGAGCGCCGCAGCTGGGTTGCCACGGCGCACGTCACCATAGGGGAACAACGCGAAGCTGGCGAATTTAAGGGCTGCGCCGATTGCCTTCGCGGCCACCGCTACTGTGGCCGCGGGCAGGGGTGGCGCCTGCAGCGGGCGTCCTTCAGAGCTTTTCGGCGGGGCGGATGCGGTTGACGTGGCCCATCTTGCGGCCCGGCCGGATCTCGGTCTTGCCGTAGAGGTGCAGATGGGCGCCGGGCTCCGCAAGGATCTGCTGCCAGCGGTTCACATCGTCGCCGATCAGGTTCTCCATGGTGACGTCCGAATGGCGCTCGGGGTCGCCAAGCGGCCAGCCGCAGATCGCGCGGATATGCTGCTCGAATTGCGAGGTGAGGCAGGCATCCTGGGTCCAGTGCCCGGAGTTATGAACGCGCGGCGCGATCTCGTTGACCAGCAGGGTGCCGTCGGCCAGCACGAACATCTCGACGGCGAGGATGCCGACGTGGTCCAGTGCCACAGCGATCCGCTCGGCGATATCCACGGCGCGCCCGGCGAGTTCCGGCGTGACGTTGGCCGGGACGGTGGTGGTGGCGAGGATGCCGCTGGCGTGCCGGTTCTCGCAAATGTCGTAGGCGCGCATCGTTCCGTCGGCGGCGCGCGCCAGCACCACCGAGATTTCGCGCTCGCACGTGACGAACGCTTCGAGGATCGCCGGCGCTTCGCCGACCGCGCGCCATGCGGCAACTAGGTCATCGCCGGAGCGGATGGCCGCCTGGCCCTTGCCGTCATAGCCGAGGCGGCGGGTCTTCAGGATCGCCGGCCGGCCGATCCTGGCAAGCGCCGAGTAGAAGTCAGTCTGCGACGCGACCGGCGCGAATGCCGGCACCGCGATGCCGAGTTCGCCCATCAATGTCTTCTCGGCGAAGCGGTCCTGCGCCACTTCGAGGCTTCGCCCCTCCGGAAACACTGGCACGTGGGCGGCGAGGGCGCGCACCGTTGCCACCGGGACATTCTCGAATTCGAAGGTGACCACGTCGACGAGGGCGGCGAAGGCCGCGAGCGCCGCCTCATCGTCGTAGGCGGCAATGGTTCGCGCCGCGGAGACGGCGAACGCCGGGCTCTTCGGATCGGGGCAGTAGATGTGGCACGACAAACCCAGTTCCGCCGCGGCCAGGGCCAGCATGCGGCCGAGCTGGCCGCCGCCCAGAATGCCGACAGTCATGCCCGGCGTTGCGGTCAACGGGGATCGTCGCCCGGCCGCTCGGCGACGGCGGCGGACTGCTTCGCCCGCCACTGGTCAAGCTTGCTGGCGATCTTCTTGTCCGACAGGGCAAGAATGGCGGCCGCCAGCAGAGCCGCGTTGATTGCGCCGGCGCGGCCGATGGCCAGCGTACCGACTGGAATTCCCGCCGGCATCTGGACGATGGAGTACAGGCTGTCCTGGCCGCCGAGCGCCTTGGTCTCGATCGGTACGCCCAGCACGGGAAGGGGGCTCATCGAGGCGACCATGCCGGGCAGGTGGGCAGCGCCGCCGGCCCCGGCGATGATCACCTTATGGCCGGCGTCGCGGGCGCCGCGCGCAAAACTGACAAGGCGGTCGGGCGTGCGATGCGCCGAGACGATGCGGCTGTCGTGGGCGATGCCCAGCGCATCCAGCGTTTCCGCTGCCTCCTTGAGGATCGCCCAGTCGGACTGGCTGCCCATTACAATGGCCACCGGCGCAGCGGCACCGGACCTTGCAGCGGGAGAGGTTTTCTTCGCGGCCATCGAATCCTGCTCTGCCCGGCGCAAGCGACGGCGATTATACGGTCGAGCCGCCCTGCCGCAAGAAGCCGCGGGTCAGGCGATGATGTCGGGTAGCAGGCGGTCTTCCAGTCCGGAAATGCGGTCCTTCAGCGCCAGCTTCCGTTTTTTCATGCGCTGGATCTGGATGGTGTCCGGCACCGCCGAGCGGATCATGGCGTCGATAGCCGTGTCGAGTTCGCGATGCTCCTCGCGGAGCATGGCGATCTCGCCCCGAATCTGCCGTTCTTCCTCATCGGAGAGCCGCCGTTCACCGGAACCCATGCGCGATTCCATAGCACGAAGTTTTTGTCGCGTGTTGCCCCTTGAAGGCTGTGGCGCGCCACCACAGATCAAACGGAGAGGTCACGGAAAAGCGCCAATTGTGGACGAGTTTTTCGGAGTTGTTCGACACACGGATTTCGCTGTGTCACACTGGCGTTAGTCAACAGGGAGGCCCCCGCTGATGGCTATGGAAATGCATCTTGCCGAGCTGGAACGGCGCCACCACGCGCTGGAAGAGCAAATCGAGGAAGCGATGCAACATCCGGGCATCGACGCCCTTGCGCTCACCGAACTCAAGCGACGCAAGCTGTCGCTGAAAGACGAGATCGAGCGTCTGAGGACCGATTCGGTCCACTAGGCGCAGACAACAAATGCGGGCAGGGACGCGCTCGCGCGTTCTCATGCCTTTGGAGCAGCGTTGGCGAAGACCGCCAGCGCTCTTTCCCATCCTTCCGTAGAATCAAGCGCCGCACGGACTGCCGCCGACGTGGCGCCGAATTTCTCGATGTCGCGATGCTCAAGTTCGACCCGGGTCGCCGAGCCTTCCGTCGTGAAGCGGATTTCAAGTTCCGTGATGAAGTCCGGATCGTATTTCCATTCGGCGTTCAGTTGCCAAGCGAGGACGACGCGCCTTGGCGCGTCCCACGCCAGTACCTTGCCCCATTCGCACTCGGTGCCGTCCTTGTCGCGCTCGAACCAGCGTCCGCCGGTTCGGGGTTCGACCACGACATCAGCGAACGGTGTTTTGGCGATGTGATGCTCGGGCCGCCACCATCCGCCCATGCCGGCAGTGAAGACCTGGAAGGCGCGTTCCTGCGGGGCATTCACCAGGATCGATTTCCGTATCGGGGCGGGTTCGATCTGATTCACCGGACTATCCGTGTGCAGCGGCGGTTTTGCTGAAATCGACTGGCGGCAGACGTAAAGTTATTCCCGGTCATTGCTCACGCTCCATCATCGTCGGATTCTGCGGCGGCTTTGAACGAGTCAAGCGAGGCGTCCCAGAAGCGATCCAGCCACTGGCGAAGGGCGCCGAGGCCGGCCGCATCGATGTGATAGATACGTCGGGTTCCCTCGGCCCGGTCGGTCACCAGCCCGGCGTCCTTCAGCACCTTCAGGTGCTGCGAGACGGCGGGCCGGCTCACCGGCAGCTTCTTTGCTAGGGCCGTCACGGGCTGCGGTCCCTTTGCGAGCCGCTCAAAGATCAAGCGGCGGGTGGGATCGGCAAGGGCCGCAAGAGCGTTTGATGCGTAAGTCATTACTTACCGTAAGTATTCGCTTACGCATTGTCAATCGGCGCGAACCGTGGCACCCGGAACAGATGTTCCAGCGATTCATCCAAAGCGAAGCGGCGGGCGGTATCGTGCTGATGGCGAGCGCAGCGCTGGCACTCATCGTCGCCAACTCTCCACTGGCCAGCGGTTACTTCTCGGTGCTCGCCGCCTATGCCGGTGGTCTCAGCGTGCTCCACTGGATCAACGATGCGCTGATGGCATTGTTTTTCCTGCTTGTCGGACTGGAGATCAAACGCGAACTCGTTGTCGGCGAGCTCGCGACATGGCCATCGCGGGCGCTGCCCGGTTTCGCCGCACTTGGCGGCATGATCGTGCCGGCCCTCATCTACACGGCGCTGAATGCGGGCTCGGGCGAGACGCTTCGTGGCTGGGCCATCCCCACGGCGACCGACATCGCGTTTTCATTGGGGGTTCTGGCGCTGCTTGGCCCGCGTGTGCCTACGTCGCTCAAGGTATTTCTGACCGCGCTTGCCATCCTCGACGACCTCGGCGCGGTAGTCGTCATCGCGTTGTTCTACACCGCCGGTCTGTCGATGTTCATGCTTGGCCTCGCCGGATTGGTGGCGGTGGGATTGGTGTTGTTGAACGCGACGGGGGTACGCGCGCTGTGGGCCTACCTCTTGCCGGGGGCGCTGCTCTGGTTCCTGGTGCTGAAGTCGGGAGTCCACCCGACCATCGCGGGGGTCGTACTTGCGGCGACAGTTCCGATCGCGGGCGGCACCCTGGAAAGGCTCGAGCACCTGCTCCAGAGACTGGTGGCGCTGGTTGTGTTGCCATTGTTCGGTTTCGCCAATGCCGGCGTTGCACTTGGCGCCGCGGGGCTTGCCGCGCTCGGGCATCCGGTCGCGCTCGGCGCGGCGCTGGGGCTGTTCGCCGGCAAGCAGATAGGCGTGTTCGGCGGCGCCTGGCTGACTGTCCGCGCGGGGCTAGCGGCGCGGCCCGCCTGCGCTAAATGGCGGCAGCTCTATGCGGTCGCCGTCCTTTGCGGAATCGGCTTCACGATGAGCCTGTTCATCGGCCTGCTGGCTTTCAACTCGGATGCCTTTCACGATGCGACCAAGATCGGCGTACTTGCCGGATCGCTTGCCTCGGCGATCGTCGGCTACATGCTGCTCCGGGCCTCGATCAAGCCGGCAACGCTCTCGCCGACGAGATAGACGCCGATGACGAGAACCAGCGTGTAGATGATTTTGTAGAACGAGGTGACATCGATCCGCCGCACAAGCCAGACACCGAGAAACGTGGCGGCGACTGCAAACGGAAGGAGGACCAGCGAAGCGGTCAGATTCGCGCGATCGAACTGCCCGAGGAAGAAATAGGGCACGACCTTGGTGGCATTGATGATGGCAAACAGGAGCACCTGCGTGCCGGCAAAGGTCCGCGGCTTGAGGCCGAGAGGTGCGACATAGACCTGAAACGGCGGTCCGCCTGCGTGACTGATAAACGAAGTGAAGCCCGTGATCGCGCCCCACAAGCTGCCTTTGAGGACGTTCTGCGGTTGCGCCTCCGGCCGCTGGCGATGGCGCAGCCAGTAATTCAGCGCGAACAGTATCGAGATCATTCCGACGATCAGGCGGATTTCGCCCTCGGTCACCCACGCCGCCGCCAGCCAGGCCACAAGAATGCCGACGAGCGAACTCGGCAGGAGAATCTTGAGCGTGGTTCGGTCGAACACACCCCAATAGGAGACCACCGCGACAATATCGGTGAGGACCAGGATCGGCAGCGTGACGCCGGCTGCCTGGATGGGCGAAATAGCCAGCGCCATGGTCGGTACCACCAGCAGACCCAAGCCGCCCAACCCGCCCTTGGAGAGGCCAAGGACAAGCATCGCCGGAATGGCGACGGCATAGAACCATGGGTCGTGAATCATCGGCCGGGCGAGCTTCGGTGGGAACGGCGCGGAGAACGCCTTCGCGCGACACTAGGCGCGGCTGGCAGCTACGGCAAATCAGATGGGCGGAGTAGAGTGCGGCCGATGGGCATCAACAAGGGAACGACCAGACCGTGATCCTCGAAGGTAAAGTCGCCATCATCACAGGTGCCGCCCGCGGCATCGGCAACGCCATCGCCCGTCGCTTCCTGAAGGAAGGTGGCCGGGTGGTGGCGGCGGATATGGACGACGCCCGCGGCCAGGCAATGGCGAAGGAATTCGATGATTCCGGCACGCTGCGCTATGTCCACTGCGACGTCGGCGATGCGGCATCCGTTGCCGCGTTGGTGAAGGACGCGACGGACGCCTTCGGTCGCATCGACATTCTGGTCAATAACGCGGGCATTCTCGCCGCCAAGGATTTCCTCGACCTTGAGGAAGCGGAATTCGACCGGGTCATCCGCACCAACCTGAAGGGATCATTCCTGTGCGGTCAGGCGGTGGCGCGGCACATGGTGGAGCGCGTCAAGCGAGGCGAGAAGCCCGGCGCAATCGTCAACATGTCTTCGGTCAATGCCGTCTTCGCCATAGCCAACCAGGTGCCGTACTCGATCTCCAAGGGCGGCATCAACCAGCTCACCAAGGTGATGGCGCTGGCGCTGGCGCTACACGGCATCCGGGTCAACGCCATCGGGCCCGGCTCGATCAACACCGAGATGCTGGCGGCGACGATAGCCGACAGCGCGGCGCGTGGACGCATCCTGTCGCGGACGCCGCTCGGCCGCATCGGTGAGCCGGAGGAGGTCGCGTCTATTGCCGTATTCCTCGCTTCGGACGAGGCCAGCTACATCACCGGCCAGACGATCTATGCCGATGGCGGGCGTCTGCCGCTGAACTACACGGTGCCGGTGAAGGAGTGATGTCGCGCGGGATTGCTCAAGCGTCTTCGTTCTTTTCCTCGGGACCCTTCATCGACTTAAGCTTGGCGAAGACGGCGCTTGCCTCGTCGGCGGCCTCGCGCTCGGGGCTGCGCTCCGGGCGGTTCGCGGCGGCGGCGGCAACAGCAGCGGCCGCGGTTGTGGTCGTCTCGGAGGCCGGCAGCAGCGTCGCCCCCTCGGGCGCAGTCGGCGGGTGCGGCGAATTCTTGGCCGCCTTCTCGACCTCGAAATCGAGGTCGATCTGCGAGCAAAGGCCGAGCGCGACCGGATCGGTCGGCTGCAGGTTATTGGCGTTCCAGTGGGTGCGGCTGCGGATCGATTCGATCGTCGGCTTGGTGGTGCCGACGAGCCGCATGATCGCCGCATCCTTCAATTCGGGATGATTGCGCAGTAGCCACAGGATGGCGTTGGGGCGGTCCTGGCGGCGGGAGACGGGCGTGTAGCGGGGACCCTTGCGCTTGGAAGCGGGCGCGGCGCTGACGCGCTGTCCGGTCAGGCCAAGTTTGTGGGTCGGATCGGCCTCCGCCTTCTCGATGTCTTCGCGGGTCAACTGGCCGGTCAGAACCGGGTCGAGGCCCTTGATCGATTGTGCCGCCTCACCGTCGGCGATGGCCTGCACTTCCAGCGGGTGGAGGTGACAGAACTCGGCGATCTGGTCGAAGGACAGCGCGGTGTTGGCAACAAGCCAGACGGCGGTCGCCTTGGGCATCAGGGGAGTGGCGGTCGTCATGAACAGTTCTCTCTCTCTCGCTCGCCGGATTTCGCGCGGCAAGCCCTATCCACAAGAAGGATGTAGGGAATAGCGGCCTATATAGGGCGGTCACGCGCGGGACGCAAACCGTATCGCCGCAATCCAATGTTTGTTCGCTCAGCTTTCCTGAACGACGGTGAGAATGATCTTGCCGAAGTGGCTGGACCCTTCCATGCGGGCGTGCGCATCGGCGGCACGCCGCAGCGGATAGGTCGAATCTATGACCGGCGCTACCGCACGTTTCTCGAAAAGCGGCCAGACGTGCTCGTGCAGGCCGGCAGCAATCGAAGCCTTGAATGACACCGGGCGGACGCGAAGCGTCGACCCGGTGTGGGTCAGTCGCTTCGCCATCAGCATGTGGAAATCGGCTTCGACGCGCGCGCCGTGCTGCGTCGCGATCTGGACGATGCGCCCCTCTTCAGCGGCTGCGGCATAGTTTCGCTTGACGTAGTCGCCACCCACCATGTCGAGAATGACGCTCGCTCCACGCCCGCCGGTCGCTTGCTGTACGCGTGCGACAAAGTCTTCGGTGGTGTAGTCGATGGCAAAGTCGGCGCCGAGTTTCATGCACGCGGCACAGCGCTCCGGGCTGCCCGCCGTCACGATCACGGTTGCGCCAAACGCCTTGGCGAGCTGGATCGCGGCGGTGCCGATGCCCGAGGCGCCACCGTGGATGAGTGCGGTTTCGCCGGCGGAGAGCTTGCCGCGCACGAACAGATTCGACCAGACGGTGAAGAACGTCTCCGGGATCGCCGCTGCCTCCACCATCGATAAGCCATTGGGAACGGGGAGGGCGTTGGTCTCGTTGACGGCGCAGAATTCCGCATAGCCCCCGCCGGCGACCAGCGCAGTGACCTTGTGGCCGATCGCAAAGCGATTGGCACCGTTGCCATGGGCGATGACCTCGCCCGCGATCTCCAGACCGATGATGTCGGAGGCGCCGGGCGGCGGCGGGTACTTGCCCTGCCGCTGCATGACATCCGGCCGGTTGACCCCGGCGGCGTGGACGCGCACCAGGATTTGGCCGTCGCTTGGCACGGGCAGGGGACGCGTGACCGGCACGAGTACTTCCGGGCCGCCGGGCGCGGTCATCCCAATCGCCGTCATCGTCGTGGGTAGAGTCATGGGCCCGGGTCTACCGGTGCCCACCACTGCTGACAACTGCGCCGCCCTCGACTAGCTTTCTGCGGAGAGGAGGTGGCCATGGCGACACTCGACGAAGACGCACCAAAGAAAAAACTCGCCCAGGAGATGGGCGAGGATCTGTCGAAATTGTCGCTGGATGAACTCGCCGCGCGCGTCGCGCTGCTGCAGGCGGAGATCGCGCGTCTGGAAGCTACGGCCGAGGCCAAACGAGCCAGCGCTGCTGTCGCCGCCTCCTTCTTCAAGCCGTAACGGAGCGTGCCGCGCCGGGACGCGCGGCTAGCGGGTGCCGCCCGATTTCGGAGCAATCCCGTCGCTTTGGGCGAGAGCGTTAACCATTCCTTAAGCTTTACGGAGCTTGACTAAAGCGTCCAGTCATCTGGATTTCGAGTGGCTCCTGTCCACTCTGTTTGACGCCTCCCTGTTTAAACTTTCAAAGAGCCGCCTCGTGCGGCTCTTTTTTTCGTGTCCGCGATGGCCTGTGGATTAGTGTGCATAACTCTGCGGATGCGTTTGGCCCGAGGCTTGCGCAGTTGGCTGTCTGGTGTTCCCATGCGGAACATGTCCGGGGTGTGTGGCGTATGAGTGAAGATCGTTCCTTGCGGACTTGGCCAAGTCCGGCACCGGTAGCGTTTGTGCGCCGTCTGGCTGCCTCCGAGGCGTTCAAGGCGATGTTTCGTGAAGGCATGGCGTTGGTCGAGGAGACCGCGAGCTACCTGGATGGCGATGGCCGGCGGGAGTCGCATCGTCTCTCCCGGTCGACGTCGCTCGCTTACGCCACCGAGTCCATGCGGTTGACGACGCGGCTGATGCAGCTTGCCTCATGGCTTCTGTTGCAGCGCGCCGTCAACGAGGGCGATCTCAGCGCCGATCAGGCAAGTCAGGAGCGCTCAAAGGTCAAACTGGGCGGCATGTCATCGGCGACCGGGGGGCAGCCTTGGGATGACCTGCCAGCGCGGTTGCGTCTGCTGATCGAGCGCTCGCTGCGTTTGCAGGAGCGCGTCGTGCGGCTTGATGAGGCGCTGCGCAGGGCGCCGGCGGCCGAAGCGGGCGAAAACCAGGTGCGTCGGGTGCAGAACCTGATCGCCGGGGCCTTTGGCGCCGCCAAGTAGTGGCGATTCCGCTTTCCGGAATGCAAAAGCCCCGGGCGACGCCGGGGCTTTGCTCTTAGCCGGAAGAAAACCGATTACTTCGTCGTCGCTGTGAAACCGGCGTAGCGGCTCTTGAAGCGTGAAACACGACCACCGCGGTCGACGATGTGCTGACCGCCGCCGGTCCATGCCGGGTGGGTCTTGGGATCGATGTCCAGCGTGAGTTTCGCGCCCGGCTCGCCGTAAGTCGAGCGGGTAACGTACTCGCTGCCGTCGGTCATCACGACGGTGATCTCGTGATAGTCGGGATGAATTTCTTTCTTCATGGCTAGTGCCTTAAGAGTGGCCGGAACCCGGCGAAAAGCTTGGCCGAGGCGCAATGCCCAGCACTTCAGGCGGCGGTATAGCCCCGGTCCGAGGCAGAGGCAACCTCAGCGTTCGGTCAGTTTAAGTTCGATGCGGCGATTCTTGGCATAGGCGTCAGGAGTATTTTCATCGTCGAGCGGCTGGAACTCGCCGTAGCCGGCGGCCACCAGATGTTCCGGCGCTATGCCTTTGCTTGCCAGAAACTGGACCACCGAGATAGCTCGCGCGGCCGATAGATCCCAATTCGTATGGAAGCGCCCGCCGCCGCTGATCGGTTGTTTGTCGGTGTGACCATTGACCTGCAGCACCCAGCCGATGTCGCCGGGGATCTCGGCGGCAAGCTGGGCCACCGCGTCGGCGACCTTCGCCAGTTCGTCGTTGCCGGCCGGGCTGATCTGGTCCGAGCCGACCGGGAAAAGCACTTCCGACTGGAACACGAAACGGTCGCCGACGACGCGGATATCGGGACGATCGCCGAGGATTTCACGCAGCCGCCCAAAGAAATCGGACCGGTAGCGCGACAGTTCCTGAACCCGTTGGGCGAGGGCAACATTAAGGCGCTTGCCGAGATCGGCGATCTGGGTCTGGCTCTCCTTGTCTTTCGCCTCCGAGGCATCAAGGGCGGTCTCGATGGCGGCAATTTGGCGGCGCAGCGCGGCAATCTGTTCGTTGAGCAGTTCGACCTGGTCGAGTGCGCGCTGGCTGATCTGTTTCTCCGCGTCGAGTTGGCCACCGAGGGTAGCGACCTGCGATCCGGCCGCTGACCCCGCCGCGGTCTGCGCATCCAGCAATCCTTGCAGTCGCGTCTTGTCATTCTCGGCGGCGGCAAGATTTGCGCTCAGACTGGCGAGGTTGTCCGACATCTCACTCTTGGAGGCCTTCTCCAGCGCCAGCATCTCGGTGAGCTCGGCGATTTGGGCGTTGAGACGCTGCAGAACCGTATCCTTGCCCGTGATCTCGCGGCTGAGCAGGTACTGCACGAGGGCAAACAGCGACAGGAGGAAAATGAAGACGAGCAGCAGGTTTGTGAGGACGTCGACGAAACTCGGCCAATAGTCCGCGCGCGGGTTGACGCGGCGGGCGCGGGCGGCCACGGCGGGTTACTCCGCCGCCTGGGGCGGCTGCTGTAGCGCCTTGGCAATCGTCGCGAGCAGGACCTGAACGTCCTTCTGTTGCTCGCTCTGTGTCTCGACCCAGCCGCGCATCACCTGCTGTTCGCTGCGCATGTGCTGGACAAGGCCCTGGATGCCTTCGGCGAGGTTGGCCATGGCGGCGGTGGCGCGTGGCGTGCCGGCGCCGCCAGCTGTCTCGACGGTCGCGTCGGCGCCCTTGCCATCCTGAATACTGCGCGACAAACGCTCGATGGCGACGCGAAGATCTTCCGCCGTCGAACCGCCGCCGCGGGATTCCAGAAGCTCGGGATCGAGGTCGGTCACCGTGGAGAGCCAATCTTCGAGATCGTTGTAGAACATGTTCTGGCCCTGGCCGGCCTGGAGATCGAGGAAGCCGAGGACGAGAGATCCGGCAAGGCCAAAAAGCGATGACGAAAAGGCGATGCCCATGCCTTTCAGCGGCGCTGCGAGGCCCGCCTTCAGGTCCTCGAAAATTACTCCGGTGTTCGACGAGGAAACGTCAAGCGACTGGATCGTGGCGGCAACTGCGGCGACGGTATTAAGCAAGCCCCAGAAGGTGCCGAGGAGTCCCAGGAAGATGAGCAGGCTGGTAAGGTAACGGCCCATGTCGCGATCTTCGTCGAGCCGCATCTGAATGGAGTCGAGGATCGAGCGCATGGTGGCAGTGGAGATCGCCATGCGGCCGATACGGTCGCCGAGCAGCGTTGCCATTGGCGCGAGTAGTATCGGCGGCCGATCCGCCTCCACGCCCGGCTCGGCAACCCGGAAGCTGTTCACCCAGCGAATCTCGGGGAACAGGCGGAAAATTTGCCGGAACGAGAGGCCGATGCCAATCACCAGCACGGCGATGATGACGCTGTTCAGCCCCGGGTTGGCGCGAAAGGCGTTGACGACCTGAACGTACAGGATCAGGGCGACAAAGGCGGCGATGATAAGGAAGATCGTCATCCGCCAGAGGTAGACCTGCGGACTGGCGAGCTTGTAGGGGTCGTATTCGCGTTGGCGGCGTTTGATACCCAGCACGTGGTTGCCTCTTGCTCACCCCGCACAAATCGTAGCGTGAATTCGCGCCGGGGAGAAACGGCAAAAATCGGGTGGCTGGGCTAGGGGGCGGGCGTCGCGCCCAGAGTGGCGACCAGCGCGCTATGGATGGCCTCGTTGCCGGCAACGATCGAGCCGGAGTTGAGAGCGTCGCCATCGCCTCCGGCTCCGGTGACGAGACCCCCCGATTCACGCAGGATGACGATACCGGCGGCGACGTCCCAGGGCGACAGGCCGTGATCCCAATAACCGTCGAGGCGACCGGAGGCGACCCATGCAAGGTCCATCGCTGCCGAGCCCAGGCGGCGGACGCCGGCGGTCTGCAGCATCACGGGACGTAGTTCCCCGATGGCGGCATCGTGGCGGTTGCTGCCAATGTTCGGCATGCCGGTGGCGACGACGGCATCAGCGAGCTTCTTGCGGGAGGCGACGCGCAGCCGCCGGTCGTTGAGAAATGCGCTTTGGCCGCGCTCGGCGACATAAAGTTCGTTGAGGATCGGATTGAAAATGACGCCGGCTACGAGCTGCCCCTCGCGCTCCAGTGCCAGCGAAATGGCGAAGAGTGGAATGCCGTGGAGGAAGTTGGTGGTGCCGTCCAGGGGATCGACGATCCAGCGGTTGGTGGCATCGGTTCCGGCAATCACGCCGCTTTCCTCGGTCAGAAACGCGTAGCCCGGCCGAGCCTTGCGCAATTCCCCAACCAAGGTGTCCTCTGCGCGCTGGTCGGCTGCCGAGACGAAGTTCCCCGGTCCCTTCAGCGAGACCTGCAGGTTCTCGACCTCGCCAAAGTCGCGCACCAGGCCGCGGCCGGCTTTGAGCACGGCGTTGACCATCACGTTAAGAAGCGCGCTACGGGCCATTGATATGTTCCGGCGGAGGGGCGTCTCTCCACCACACTTCGCCGCCGCATACAAGCCGCGGCGGTCCGCATCGAGCAGTTAGCTCGCCGGCCAACGTTGCGCCGCGGCCAGCGCCGCTTGGCGCTGATCGTCAGTAAGGCCGTTGTAGAACTGCGCGAGGAAGTCGTCGGTCCTTCCCGCGTTTCTGGATAGCAAATAGTATTTCGCGGCGGCAATCGGATCGGCGGTGACCCCGCGTCCGGTGGACAGCAACCGAGCCAACCGGTTCTGAGCAATCGGATTGCCGACGTCAGCGGAGCGCTGGAACCAGGCTGCCGCCGCAGGCTCATTGGCCTCGACGCCGACGCCGTTGAAAAGGCGGATGGCGTACTCGACTTCGGAGGGGATGTGTCCGAGGCGCGCGGCGGCGGCAAACCACTTCGTGGCGGTCGCCTTGTCCTGTTTCACGCCGCGCCCCTCATCGTACAACTGCGCCAGCACGTATTCCGCGTCTTCGTTGCCACCGTTTGCGGCCTGCTCGAAGAGCTGCGCCGCCCGGCTCAAATCCTGCGCCCGAGCGTTACCTTCGAGATAAAGCAATGCGAGGTTGTAGGTCGCCGGGATATCGCCTCCTGCCGCCGCCTTTTCAAAATAATCGGCTGCCTTGCTGCGGTCGCCCGCAACGCCGCGGCCCCCAAGGTACATACTACCAAGCGCGAATTGGGCCTTCGGACTGCCGCCGTCGGCGGCGAACTTGTACCAGGATGCGGCTTGCGCCAGATCGCGCGGCACACCATACCCGCCTTCGTAGATGAGACCGAGAAGCGTTTGTGCGGCGTGATCGCCCGCTTCGGCACGCGGAATGGCGAGACCGAACGCCGATAGATAATAGCCGCGCTGGAATGCGCCAAAGGCGGAATCCACGCCTGGCGGATCAGGCTTAAGCGGTGAGTTGGGTGGCGGAACCACCGGCGGCGGAACGCTGCCGGAGAGGATGGTTTGGGCGGCGGATCCGGCTGGTGCGCCGGACGGGGCGGCGCCGTTTGTTCCGATCGTTGGTATCCCGTTGGCCGGCGCGGGTTGTGGGGCGTCCGGTGCGGCCGGAGCGGGTCCGCCAGCCACATCCGGGCGGGGATGCGGCAGCGGCCATTCCTCCGACCCGCTCGCTGGTGTCTCCGGCGCCGCCGGCGCCAGATCAATCGGTGCGGGTCCACTGGCTGGCTTAGGCGAGGGCGACGGAGAGGATGAACTCGCGCCAAGGTCCTCGACCTTCGTCTTCGTCGGCTTGGCGGGCGGAGCGGCCGGCGTGGGATTGGCCGGCGTCGGCGGTTTGGGAACGACCTTCGGTTTCTTGGGCAACGGCGTCGTGTCGTCGACCAACGGAGTCAGCACCATGGGGCCGGCGTCCTGCGCCGTGGCCATCGACAACGGCAAGGCCAGGCTGGCGATCAATGCTGCCGCCGGAAGGAGGCGAGTCATGCGGCCGGTTCCCGCGCCGCTGCCAAGCGTTCTGCAACTTCGGCGACGGCGGCAGATGGCCCGCGCGCATCCGTCCAGATAGCGGACGAGAGCGCCACGAACTCGATTTCGTTGCGTGCGGCTTCTTCAACCGAGGCAAGTGCGCGCCCGCCCATCACAATGGCCGGGATGACGGTCACCGACGACCACCAGGCGGCGAGGTCGAGGGCCTTCGGAAAGATCGCATCGTCGGTGTCGCCGTCGAGACGCCCGAAGAAGAGGTAGTCGGGTTCGGCCTCCGCCAGCTCCATGGCATCGTGGCGCGATCCGATGTTGCCGGCGCCAACGATCTTCTTCTTGCGGAACGTATCGAGCGCGGCGGCGAGATCGGCGACGCCGGTGTCGACGTGGACCCCGTCCGCGCCAGTACGCGCGGCGATGCGCGTATCGTTGTGGATTACGGCGGCTACACCCCGGGCCGCCGCGATGGGCACGAGGAGGGAGGCAGCGCGCTGGAGTGTCGATATGTCGTTGCTGCTGGCGGTGATTATCAGGGAAGCCACGTCGGCGCCGGCCAGTGCATCGGCGAGGCGCGGCGCGAACTGCTCCGCGTCATAGGCGTGCGGTGTCACCAGGCAGAGACGGCAGCGGAATTCGGCAGGACTTGCCATGGGCTCGAATCGATTCCAGTCGGCGCGGCCGGGAACCGGCGAAAAATTACAGTGGCACCGTGGCACAACCTGCACTGGCCGCAGCACCAAATATAGCCGATCCTGAAAGTTGTTGAGGGGTTTTATGCAGCCTGTTTTTCAAGGTCGGGGGCCCATCGTCCTGACGCGGCAAGGCTGTTCATGCGCACGCGATGCAGGAAAGCGCTTTGGGCAGCCGGCACATTGTCAGTTTTGCCCGCCCACGCCTTCATCGACGCGGCCTGCAACGCGCGTCCGTAGGAGAAGGTCAGCCGCCATGGCAGCTTGCCCATCTCGTTCATCAGCGACAGATGTTCCGTGGCCAGCTGGTCGGACTGGCCGCCGGAAAGAAATGCAATGCCGGGCACATCAGCCGGCACCACGGCCTTCAGCAATTGCACGGTTTTCTCAGCGACCTGCCTGGCCGATGCCTGCTTCTGTGAATTCTTGCCGGCCGTGACCATGTTCGGCTTGAGCACCATGCCGCGCAGATTGATGCCGGCGATAGCGAGTTCGTCGAAGACGGCGCGCAGGGTCTTTTCCGTCGCGGCGTAGCAGGTGTCGATGTCGTGGGTCGCCGGAGTACCGTCCATCAGGACTTCCGGCTCGACGATCGGGACGATCATCGCCTCCTGACAGAGCGCGGCGTAGCGGGCGAGGGCGTGAGCGTTGGCGTGAATCGCATCGGCCGAGGGCATACCCGGCCCAATGTTGATGACCGCCCGCCACTTCGCGAAGCGAGCGCCGAGGATGTAGTATTCCTTCAGCCGTTCGCGCAGGCCATCGAGGCCCTCGGTGATAGTTTCGTTCGGGGCGAGGGCGAGCGGCTTGGTGCCGGCATCGACCTTGATACCCGGAATCGCCCCGGCATCGGAGATGATCTTGATCAGCGGCGTCCCGTCCGTGGCGTTTTGGCGGATCGTCTCGTCGTAGAGGATCACGCCGGAGACGAAATTGCGCATGCCCTCGCTGGTGCGGAACAACATCTCGCGATAGTCGCGGCGCGTGTCAGGGTTTGACGGAATGCCCAGGGCGTCGAAGCGTTTGGTGCAGGTGCCGTTGCTTTCGTCGGCGGCAAGGATTCCCTTGCCGGGCGCAACCATGCGGGCGGCAATGTCTTCCAGGCGTTCGGCCATGGGCGCAATTCCTCGTTACGAACCCGGCCGCGTTATAGACGAACCGCACCGGATTTTCACACTGGGAATTGCTGGGTGGAAACGCCCCCTAGAGACGTGTCGGACGGACCCTCAGGACTTCGACGCCGGGGAGGGCTTTACCTTCGAGCCATTCCAGGAACGCGCCGCCGGCCGTCGAGATGAACGAGAAATCGTCGGCGACGCCGGCGTGATGCAGGGCCGACACCGTCTCGCCGCCACCGGCAACCGAAAGGAGCTTGCCGGCTTTGGTACGTTCCGCCGCATGGCGGGCGGCGGCAACAGTCGCCCTGTCGAATGGCTCGATCTCGAAGGCGCCAAGCGGACCGTTCCAGACCAACGTCGCGGCCTTGTCGATCCAGTTGTTGATGATGGCGACCGACTTCGGGCCGACGTCGAGGATCATCTGGTCGGCAGGAACCGCGTCGATGGCAACTATCGTTGAAGCGGCGCCGGCCTTGAGTTCCCGAGCCACCACCGCATCGACGGGCAGGACAACGGTGTGACCGGTCCTGTCGGCCTCGGCCATGATGCGGCGTGCCGTATCGGTGAAATCCGGCTCCGCCAGCGACTTGCCGATGGCGACTCCCTTAGCGAGCAAGAACGTGTTCGCCATGCCGCCTCCGATGACCAGAGTGTCAACCCTGGTGACGAGGTTCATCAGCACTTCGATCTTCGACGAAACCTTGGCGCCGCCGACAACAGCGACGACTAGCCGTTTCGGAGTGCCGAGAGCCGCTTCTAAAGCTTCCAGCTCGCGCTGCAGGGCGCGACCGGCGTAGGCCGGGAGGTGATGGGCAAGCCCTTCGGTGGAGACGTGGGCGCGATGTGCAGCCGAAAAAGCGTCGTTGACGTAGAGATCGCCGAGCTTGGCCAAGGACGCGGCGAACATCGGGTCGTTGTTTTCCTCTCCCTTGTGAAAGCGCGTGTTTTCCAGGAGCAGCACGTCGCCGTCCTTCATCGCGGCAACGGCTTTCTCGGCGGTCACTCCGATGCAATCGTCGGCAAACGCGACCGCGTGGCCGAGGACGGCCCCAACGGCGGGGACGATCTGCTTCAGTGAGAATTTCGGATCGGGTCCGTCTTTCGGCCGGCCGAAATGGGCGAGCAAGATCGCCCTGCCACCCTTGTCGGAGATCTCGCGGATGGTCGGCGCCACGGCGCGAATGCGCGTGTCGTCAGCCACCCTGTTGCCATCCATCGGCACGTTGAGATCGACACGAAGAAGGACGCGCTGGCCCTTCAGATCGACGTCGTCGAGGGTACGCAACGCGGCCATGAATGCTCCTGATCGTCAGTCTAGCCGAGCCGGCCCATCGCGGCGGCGGTATCGCCCATGCGGTTCGAGAAGCCCCACTCGTTGTCGTACCAGGAGACGACGCGAACATAGGTGCCATTGATGACCCTGGTCTGGTCAATGGCGAAGGTCGATGAGTGCGGGTCGTGGTTCAGGTCGGAGGAAACCAGCGGCTCTTCGGTCCAGGCGAGGATGCCCTTTAGGCGGTTCGACTGCGATGCGTCCTTTATGACCTTGTTGATCTCGTCGACGGTCGTGACGCGCTTGGCGACGAACTTGAAATCGACCAGCGAGACGTTCGGCGTGGGCACGCGCATTGAGGAGCCGTCCAGCTTGCCCTTAAGGTCGGGGATGACCAGGCCGATCGCCTTGGCGGCGCCGGTCGAGGTCGGGATGATGTTCAAGGCCGCCGCACGGGCGCGGTAGAGGTCCTTGTGCATCGTGTCGAGCGTCGGCTGGTCGCCGGTGTACGAATGGATCGTCGTCATGAAGCCGTGCTGGATGCCGATCGTCTTGTGCAGCACTGAGACCACCGGCGCGAGGCAGTTGGTCGTGCACGAGGCGTTGGAGACGACGGTCATCTCCTTCGTCAACTGGTCGTCGTTGACGCCGTAGACCACGGTCAGGTCGGCGCCATCGGCCGGTGCAGAGACCAGCACGCGCTTGGCGCCCGCCGCAAGGTGCATCGAGGCCTTCTCCTTAGCGGTGAAGATGCCCGTGCACTCAAGCGCGATATCGACGCCCAGTTCCTTGTGTGGCAGCTGGGTCGGATCCTTGATCGCGGTGACCCTGATCGAAGCGCCGCCAATCGTGATCGAGTCGCCGACGACCTTCACCTCGTGCGGGAACTTGCCGTGCACGGAGTCATGGCGGAGCAGGTGGGCGTTGGTCTCGACCGGGCCGAGATCGTTGATGCCGACGACCTGTATGTCCTTGCGGCCGGACTCGTAGATGCCGCGCAGAACCAGACGGCCGATGCGGCCAAACCCGTTGATGAAAACCTTGACGGCCACGATCTATCTCCAGACTTTCAGTCTTATCCGTTGTGCTTCTTGGCGACGGCATCGGCCACCGCTTCGGCGGTGATGCCGAAGTTGGCGTACACGTCCTTGTAGGGCGCGCTGGCGCCGAAGCTGTGCATGCCGACGAAAAGCCCGTCGGAGTTGATGATCGCGTCCCAGCCGAAGCGAACGGCTGCCTCAACTGCGATCTTGATCGGCGCGTCGCCGATGACGGCGTGCCGCGTGGCCTCCGGTTGCTGCAGGAAAAGCTCGAGCGAAGGGACGGAGACAACCCGGGCGGCGATATTGCGCGCCTTGAGCAGCGCCTGTGCCTGAATGGCGAGTTCCACTTCCGAGCCAGAGGCGAAGATGGTTGCGCGCGCCGCACCGCCTGCCGGCGAAACTTCGTAGGCGCCCTGGCCGCAGAGATTGGCACCACCAGCGGTCGTGCGGGACGGCGTCAGGTTCTGGCGGGTAAGGGCAAGCACTGTCGGACCGTCTGTGCGTTCCAGGGCGAGCTGCCAGCACTCCGCCGTCTCGACCGCGTCGGCCGGTCGAAATACGCGCATGTTCGGCATACAGCGCAGCGCCGCCAGATGCTCGACCGGTTGATGCGTCGGGCCGTCCTCGCCGAGACCGATGGAATCGTGGGTCATCACGTAGACGACGGGGATCCCGGCGAGCGCCGCGATGCGCATCGAGGGTCGGGCGTAGTCTGTGAACACCAGGAATGTTGCGCCAGCCGGCTGCAGGCCGCCGTGGATCGCCATGCCGTTCATCGCTGCGGCCATGCCGTGCTCGCGGATGCCGTAGTGCATGTAGCGGCCACCGAAGGCGCCCGGCTTGATGTCGGTCAGGTTTTTGGTCTTGGTGTTGTTGGATGGCGTCAGGTCGGCCGAGCCGATGAGCAGTTCCGGCATGATCGGCGAGATGACATCAAGCGCGAGTTCGCTGGCCTTGCGCGTGGCGATGACCGGCTTATCTGCGATGAGCCTGTCCTTGAGGTCGGCTATGGCCTTGGCCAGACCGGCCGGACGCTTCCGCGCAAAGCGGCGGTCGAATTCCGCCCGCTTGTCGGACGCCATCGCGGCGTAGCGCTTGTTCCAGGCGTCGTGCGCCGGCTTGCTGCGCGCGCCGGCGGTGCGCCAGTCGGCGAGGATTTCGGCCGGAATCTCGAATGGCGGCGAAGTCCACTCAAGATTGCGGCGGGCCCCGGCGATCTCCTCGGCACCCAGCGCCTCGCCGTGTGCCTTCGAGGTCCCAGCCTTGGTCGGCGCGCCAAAGCCGATGGTGGTCTTGCAGGCGATCAGCGTCGGTCGGTCCGACTGCAGCGCCGTCTCGATCGCGGCGGCGATGGAATTGTGATCCTGCCCATCGATGCGCGCGGCGTTCCACCCGGCGGCCTTGAAGCGCGCAACCTGGTCGACGTTGTCGGATAGAGTCAGCGGCCCGTCGATCGTGATGCCATTGTCGTCGAAGAGGAAGATCAGCCTGTTCAGTTTGAGATGGCCGGCAAGCGCGATCGCTTCGTGGCTGACGCCTTCCATCAGATCGCCGTCGGAGCAGATCACGAAGGTCTTGTGGTCGACGATATCGTCGCCGTATTCGGCGGCGAGGATGCGCTCGGCGAGCGCCACCCCGACCGAGGTGCCGACGCCCTGCCCGAGCGGTCCGGTGGTCATCTCGACGCCGGCGGTAACGAAATTCTCCGGGTGACCCGGCGTCCTGGAGTGCAGCTTCCGGAAATTCTTGATCTCATCGATGGTCATGCCCGGATAACCCGTCAGGTAGAGCAGGGCGTAGAGCATCATCGAGCCGTGTCCGGCCGAGAGGACGAAGCGGTCGCGATCGGGCCATTTCGGGTCAGTTGGATCGAACTTCAGGAATTGCGAGAACAAAACGGTGGCAACATCCGCCATGCCCATAGGCAGTCCGGGATGGCCAGAGTTGGCTCGCTCAACCGCATCCATGGCGAGCGCGCGGATCGCGTTCGCCATGCGCTTGTGCTTCGCAAGATCGATCATGCTGATGGGTTCTGTCGAGTGCCGGACGCCAGAGGGGAGCTCTGCCGCACCGCGGCCCGGTGGGAGGGAATAAGCACATGGGTTTGCCGAGTCAATGACAGGCGCCCGTCAATGGCTCATCGGCACGGGCCTTGCGCAGTTGACGCCCTCGAATGCGGCCGCCTAATCTGAAAGTGGTGTTGCCTGAGGCGTCTATGCCGGAATCTTTATCCATTGAGGAAGCCGTCAGCCGGCTGGAGTCGGCGCTCGATCTGCTTCAGAGCGCGCTCGACCGGCGACTGGAAAGCGCCGCCGAGGTGACCGGCCTGGAGGGTGAGTTGCACCGCCTGGGTACAGACCGATCGCGCCTGGCGCAATCGCTCGACGCGGCGGAGGCCCGTTCTGCCCGGCTGCAGGAAACAAACGCCGTTGTTTCCCGTGGGCTGGTTACTGTCATGGAATCGATCCGCGACGTCCTCGATCGTAACGGCACCTGAGCACCGCATGGCTCAGGTGAACGTCAGGATCAGCGGCCGCACCTACCGCATGGCGTGCGACGATGGTGAGGAGGAGCATCTCACCCAACTCGCCGAGCGACTGGACCGTTCCATCGAGCAGTTGCGGGCGCGCTTCGGCGAGATCGGTGACCACCGCCTCACCGTGATGGCGGCGATCACTCTAGCCGACCAGCAGGCGGAGTCCGAAAGGCGGGTGCTGGCGCTGCAAGCCGAAATGGCGGGCATGGAGGAGGCGCGGGTCGATCTGACGGAGCGTCATCGCAAGCAGCAGTACAGCGTTGCAGAAGCTATCGTCTCGCTTGCCGAACGGGTCGAAACGATCACCGCGCACGTCGCCGGTGTGGACGTCGATGCCAATTAACCTCGGCTGGCGCTCGCTTCGCGGCGGCCCTATATCTGTTGGCGGCGAAGCTGCGGGGTACGACAGGAGATCAGTACTCCCGGGGCTTATCGATCCAAACGGGAGCTGTTCCTGGGCGGGCCCGTGGGCTCGTTCATATGGCGCCCACCTACTGTGTAGGTCTCCGGGGTCGATATCTCCACCGGCCATCGTGGCTTCGCTGCTGATCTCCTCATGATAGCCTTCGCCAAGACCAAGGCGGCGTTGCGGGCCGAAGGCTCCGTCGTCCGCGATACGATTACCAGTGCAAGACGCGAGGCGGCGTCAGCGGCAATCGCCGATCGCGTCATCGCGGTTGCCGAAACCGCGCGTCCGCAGGTTATCGCCGTCTACATGCCGATCTGGAGCGAGGTCGACACCGGCCGGGTCATCGACTGGGCGTTCGACAACAACATTGGCGTAGTGCTCCCCGCTGTTGTCGATTCCGCGAACTTCGAATTTCGGCGCTACCGGGCAAGCGACGTGCTGGTTGCCGGGCGCTTCGGCACGCGGGCGCCCGCGCCCGACGCGGGAACTGCCAACCCTGATCTCGTGGTCATGCCGATGATTGCGTTCGACCGTGCAGGCACGCGCCTGGGATATGGCGGCGGCTTCTACGATCGGGGCGTCGCCCGGCTGCGCGCCGAAGGCATTGATCCGCTGCTCGTCGGGGTTGCCTTCGCAGCGCAAGAGGTTCCTGCTATTCCGGCTGAGGCGCACGATGTCCGCATGGGCCTGATCGTCACCGAGAACGAGACCCTGAACTTCCGGGTCAAGAAAAAAGGGTAGGACCGTTGCGGCTGCTATTTCTGGGTGACCTCGTCGGTCGGAGCGGGCGTGGCGCGGTCACCGCCCGTCTGCCCAGCCTCATCGCCGACAATCAAATCGACTTTGTGGTGGTCAACGGTGAGAACGCGGCCGGCGGTTTCGGGATTTCCGAAGAGATTCTCCGCAACGTCCTCGACGCGGGCGCCGACGTGGTGACGACCGGCAATCACGCGTTCGACCACCGTGAGGCATTGGCCTTCGCAGACCGCCAGGAGCGGTTTCTCCGGCCGGTCAATTTTCCGGTCGGCACGCCGGGTCGCGGCGCCGGCCTGTACATTGCCCGCAATGGCGCGCGGGTTCTGGTCATCAACGCCATGGGCCGCGTGTTCATGGACCAGCTCGACGATCCCTTCGCCGTAATCGAGCGCGAAATCTCCGCGTGTCCGCTTGGCGAGCAGGCAGACGCCATCATCCTTGATTTCCACGCCGAAGCGACCAGCGAGAAGCAGGCGATGGCGCACTACCTCGACGGACGTGTCAGCCTCGTCGTCGGCACCCATACGCATGTGCCGACCTCCGACTACCATGTCATGCGTGCGGGTACCGCCTATCAGTCCGACGTCGGCATGTGCGGCGACTATGATTCCGTCATCGGCATGAATCACGAGGAACCGTTGCGGCGTTTCCTGCAGAAAGTGCCGGGGGAGCGTTTCACGCCCGCCGACGGGCCGGCGACCATCGCCGGTCTCGCGGTCGAAATCGACGATGCCACCGGGTTTGCTACCGCCGTCGCCCCCTTGCGCCTTGGCGGTGTGCTTTCGGAAACCATGCCGCCGTTCTGGACGTAAGGCCGCTACCTCGTGCTAGGTTGGAGGGTGAGCGGGGGCGCATGAGACCACCGATACTGTTCATCCACGGGGCCTTTACCCGCGCCAGACGCTGGCGGCCCTGGCTTAGCTATTTTGCCGACGCTGGCTTCGAATGCCTGGCGCCATCGCTGCCGGCTCACGATCCGCCCGATCCGTCACGCCTGGCGGGGCTTGGCTTTGGCGATTATCTGGACGCGATGACGGCGGCGTGCGCGACGCTTGACCGGCCGCCGATCGTGATCGGCCATTCGATGGGGGGGCTGATTGCCCAGCACGTCGCGGCCTCGACGCCATGCGCCGGTCTGGTGCTGGTTTCGTCGGCGGCGCCGTGGCGCACGGGCACGACGCGACGCGCGCTGCCCTACGCCATTCCCTATGTGCTGCAGGTCCTTGCCGGCGCTTCCATCCGTGCCAACCCGCGCGCCGCGATGGACCTCGTCCTGCACGACTTGCCGCCCGATGAGCAGCGCGAACTGGTGCCGACCTTCGCCTTCGAGTCGGGCAGGGCGTACCGCACGATGGTGTTCGGCAGTGCGCCGGTCATAGAGGGATCGGTCACCTGTCCGGTGCTCTGTCTCTCCGGTGGGGCCGACCGACTGCTGAAACCCGCAGTTGGTGTTGACCTCGCCAATTTCTACGACGCCGATCACCTCATATTTCCGGGCCGCGGCCATTCGCTGGTCTCGGCATCGCTTACCGTCGCCGCTGAGGTGCGCGGTTGGATTGAGGGGCTCGCCGAGCGCGCCACTGAAGCTTCCTTTCAGTCGAACGCAGCCGTATAAACCGGCCGGTTTTGCGAGGAAGAACATGGCCGGCCATTCCCAGTTCAAGAACATCATGCATCGCAAGGGCGCCGCCGACGTGCGCCGTTCGAAACTGTTTTCCAAGCTCGCGCGGGAAATCACGGTGGCGGCCAAGCTCGGTGTGCCAGACCCCGAAATGAACGCGCGCCTTCGTCTCGCCATTCTGAACGCGCGCGCGGAGAACATGCCAAAGGACAACATCGAGCGCGCCATCAAGAAGGCGCTGGGTGCCGGCGGCGAAAACTATGAGGCGGTGCGCTACGAGGGCTACGGCCCTGGCGGCGTCGCCATGATCGTCGAGGCACTTACCGACAACCGCAACCGGACGGCGGGCGCTGTGCGTTCCTATCTCAGCAAGAACGGCGGTGCGCTCGGCGAAACCGGCTCAGTGGCTTTCATGTTCGACCGTGTCGGGCAGATTCATTACAATCCTCATGCCGGTAGCGCCGACAAGGTGCTGGAGGCGGCGATCGAGGCCGGTGCCGATGACGTGCACAGCGACGAGAGCGGACACGTCATCATGACTTCATTCGCTGACCTCAGCGAGGTTTCCAGAAAGCTGGAAGCCGCGCTCGGCGAGGCCGAGACGGTCAAGGCTGTATGGAAGCCGCAGACCACCACCAGCCTCGACGAAGAGAGGGCGGTCCTCATGATGAAGCTCGTCGCGGCGCTTGAGGATGACGACGACGTGCAGGAAATCTATGCCAATTATGAAATTTCCGACACGGTGATGGCCAATCTGACCGCCGCCTGACCGGCGTCAGCCGCCGGGCTTCAGCACCTTCAGTGGGTTGATCTTCATCCCGCCAGGCATCATCATTTCGCCGGGCTTCATGCCGTTGCAGGGGCCAGCCCACGTCACATTCTGCTTGATCTCCGAATGTTTCGGGATGAGCGCGCTACCGCCGGTGCTGTCGCTCACCGTGTCAATCGTGTAGGCCGACTCGAAGTCTCCAGAGATGACCGTGTGCGAGTGGGTTGTCATGGGTCCGAACTTGCATTCGGCGTCAATGGTAATAGTGCCGCTGTTCTGGCTCGTCGAAACGTTGCCGCATTTGTCGCTGGTGATAGCGAGGCCACTTTCCATCATGGCCTTGTCGGAAGCGGCGTCGAGGCAGAGCTGCATCGTCATGACCGGTGCGCCGCCGCGCACCATCTCGATCTTCCACTGACCGGGCTTGCGCGCCGGCAGGTTGATCTGATCGGCGGCGGCGGGCACAGCCACGCAAACCGCCAGCAGCCAAGTCACAATCGCTACAGTCCGCATAGGCGATACCTTCTCCTCGTCACCGTCCCAATGGTTATTCTGGCAAGGGACGAGCTTCGGCGCTACGGCTTCACCTGTGATGACCGTCACGATTCGCATCCTCGGCGTCGATCCCGGCCTCCGCCGTACCGGTTGGGGAATGGTCGCCGTCAGCGGCAATTCGCTGGCGTTTCTCGGTTCGGGAACGGTGAAGGCGCCGCTCGATGGCGAACTTGCGGCGCGGCTTGTCGCGCTCCACACCGGCCTGACGGAGGTGGTACGGGCATGGACGCCCGACGAGGCTGCGGTGGAGCAGACTTTCGTCAATCGTGACGCCTCGGCCACCCTGAAGCTGGGGCAGGCGCGCGGCATCGCGTTGCTGGTGCCAGCGCAGGCCGGTCTGGCGGTCGCTGAATACGCCCCCAATGCTGTGAAGAAGGCGGTCGTCGGCGCCGGACACGCAGAGAAAGGCCAGATTCGCGCGATGGTGCGGGTCCTGCTGCCACGCGCGACATTCGACACTGACGACGCGGCGGATGCGCTCGCCGTCGCAATCTGCCACGCCCACCACCGGCAATGGGCGCGGACGCTGGCTAAGGCAGTCTAGCGGAAAGCGTAGAGGTCGGCGTCCGGATCCGACTTGCCGGCGAGCGCTGCCCGGATGATGTCGGCAGCTATGCGGCTGTAGGTGATGCCGTTGCCGCCAAAGCCAAGGATTGCCCAGCAGTTTTTCCTGCCCCGAATTCTGCCGATGCATGGCAGGCCGGTGGCGGTTGTACCGAAGGCGCCGGCCCAGGCGAATTCCGGCGTGACGTCAAGTTGCGGAAACAGGCGGTGCAGTTTCCTGCCAATGGCCGCCGCCTTCTTGCCGATCAGCGCGTCGCGCGTCTCATCGTCGGAAAAATCCTCGTCTTCGCCACCGCAGATCACACGGCCATCGGCGGTGGTGCGCATATAGAGATAGGGATCAGAAGCCTCCCAGATCAGTACTTCCTCCGGCCACAATCGCCGACGCTGCGGCCGCGTCGCGATGGCGTACGTCGCGACGATGCGATGGCCGCCGCGCGGCACGAACTTCGGGACTTCGTAGCCGGTCGCGAAGATCGCGTAATGCGCTTGGATGGTCGGGCCGTTGGCAGTGGCAGCGCTTACGCCGCTACGATGCGCTTCGATGCCGGTCACTTCGACGGGCGCATGTAACCGGGCACCATTGGCTATCGCTGCGCGGAGATAGCCACCGGTCAGCCGACGCGGGTCGAGGGTAAAATCGCCGTGCGAGAGCAAAGCCGCCTGCCGGTCCATGCCGTAGCGCTCCTTCAGGTCGCGGCGCGACAGGAAATCGACTTCGAAGCCTATGGTGCGTCGGGCCTCGCCTTCGGCCTCCAGGTCGTGGCCGTCCAGCTTATCGCCGGCGAGGTAGAGTGTATCGCCTTCGCTCCGGTCGCAGCGGATGCCGAGTTCGCGCGTACGGGCACCCAATGAATCGAGGGCCAGTTTCGAGCGGCGCCAGGCGCGCCCCGCCGCGTCCGTACCGATCTTCCGGGAAAGGTCGGTCAGCGGCGTGTCGATCTCATATTGCACGAGGGCGGTGCTGGCCGGCGTTGCCCCCTTGGCGGCGCCGCGTCGGTCGACGACGACGACGCGGTAGTCGCCTGCCAGCGCCTCGGCGACCAGTGCTCCGGAAATGCCGGCGCCAACCACCAGTACGTCGGTGTCGATGTCATGGGTGAGACGCGCGCTTTGCACACGCGGCATCGAGCGTGTTTGCCAATAGCTGACACCGCTTCTCAAATCCCGCTTTATTGTAAGGGCTGTGTGCTTCGGCATCTAGAACCATAACGGCGAACCCGGCCAATCGATCCGTTTTGCGTTCGTTCTCGTCGTGCTAACAAGCCTGCCATGATCGGCAAGCTCAGCGGCATCATCGATTCCTACGGCGAGGATTGGGTTATCCTGGACGTTTCGGGGGTCGGTTATCAGGTCTATTGCGCGGCGCGCACGTTGCAGGCCCTGCCGCCGATCGGCGAGGCGGCGCGGCTCTCGATCGAGACCTATGTGCGCGAAGACATGCTCCGCCTCTATGGCTTTGCCAGCGACCTGGAGCGCGACTGGTTCCGCCTGCTGCAGACCGTGCAGGGGGTGGGTGCCCGGGTTGCGCTTGGCGTGCTCGGGACATTCAAGCCGGGCGATCTCGCGACTGCCATCGCGCTTCAGGACAAGGCTGCGCTGGCGCGGGCTCCGGGCGTCGGCAAGAAAGTTGCCGAGCGGCTTGTCACTGAGCTTCGCGACAAGGCGCCGGCGTATTCGACTCCCGATCCGGCGCTGATTCACCTGCAGACCGATCTGGCCGAGCATCGCGCGCCGCGGCCAATTGCCGACGCAGTCTCGGCCCTCACGAACCTCGGCTACGCGCAGGTGCAGGCGAGTGCGGCGGTAGCCAGCGCTGCGCGGGTGGCCGGCGAGGCCGCCACCGCCGAGCAACTCATCCGGCTGGGCCTGAAGGAACTGGCACGATGAGCCGCGTCGTCGCTCCAGAAATGCGGCCCGACGACGCACCCGATGCGTCGTTGCGCCCGCAACTGCTGTCGGAGTTTGTCGGCCAGGCACAAGCGTGCGCAAACCTCAAGGTCTTCATTGATGCGGCGCGCGGCCGCAAAGAGGCGCTCGACCATGTGCTCTTCGTCGGTCCGCCGGGTCTCGGCAAGACGACGCTGGCGCACATCGTCGCACGCGAACTCGGCGTCGACTTCCGCGCTACCTCGGGCCCGGTGATCGCCAAGGCCGGCGACCTCGCTGCGCTGCTGACCAATCTGGAAGAGCGCGACGTTCTCTTCATCGATGAGATCCATCGCTTGTCACCGGCGGTGGAGGAGATTCTCTATCCGGCGCTGGAAGACTTCCAGCTCGATCTCATCATCGGCGAGGGGCCGGCAGCACGTTCGGTCAAAATCGAGCTGGCGCCGTTCACGCTGATCGGCGCGACCACTCGTCTCGGTCTTTTGACTACGCCGCTCCGCGACCGGTTTGGCATTCCGATCCGCCTGAATTTCTACGAGGTCGCCGAACTCGAACACATCGTTCGCCGCGGCGCGCGCATTCTGGGTGTTGAGCTCACCGCGGAAGGGTCTACGGAGATCGCCCGGCGGTCGCGCGGCACGCCGCGCATCGCGACGCGGCTGCTGCGCCGGGTTCGCGATTTTGCAGCCGCCGACGGGACGAAAGCAATCGATGCCAAGAGTGCCGATCGTGCCTTGCGGCGTCTTGAGGTAGATGCAATGGGGCTGGATGCGCTCGACCGGCGCTACATGAATCTGATCGCGGAAAGTTTTGGCGGCGGCCCGGTCGGCATCGAGACGATCGCGGCGGCGTTGTCGGAACCGCGTGATGCGATCGAGGAGATCGTTGAGCCGTTCCTCATTCAGCAGGGCTTCGTCCAGCGCACGTCCCGCGGCCGCATGCTCAGTAATCAGGCGTTCAAGCATCTCGGCCTTGAAGCGCCGGCCCGGGATACGGTGCAGATGCCCCTTTTCTCGATGCCGGATGACGAGGCGTGAGCCGGGCGTCGGTCGCGATCGTCGCCGCATTGATTCGTGATGCGGAGGGGAGGGTGCTGCTTGTTCGTAAGGCGGGCACTCGCGCCTTCATGCAGCCCGGCGGCAAGCGCGAGGTCGGCGAAGATGATCTCGCGGCGCTCGATCGCGAATTGGCGGAAGAGATCGGCTGCAACATGATCGCGGGCTCGGCCGTCGCGATGGGCGACTTTGTTGCATCGGCAGCGAACGAAGCCGATCGGGACGTTGCCGCGGCCGTATATGCGGTGGCCATTGCCGGGACCGCGCAACCGTACGCCGAGATAGAGGAAATACTTTGGGTCGATCCCCGCCATCTGCCAGACATCGACCTCGCGCCGCTCAGCCGCGACCATGTCCTGCCGCTGGCCAGCGTGAGCAAATGAGCGACGCCTGGCCCCAGCTTTCCGGACGCCTCGATGGCACTCGCCACATCCTGCCGGTGCGCATCTACTTCGAAGACACCGATTTCTCAGGCGTCGTCTATCACGGCAGCTATGTGCGTTTCATGGAGCGCGGGCGCACCGACTTCCTCCGGCTCGCAGGCATAGGCCACGATGCGCTCGACAGGGGTGAGCATGGCGGCGCGGCCGCTGAACGGCTGGCGTTTACGGTTCGGCGCATGAAGATCGAATTTCTGAAGCCGGCGAGGATCGATGACGTCGTCGAGATTGAAACGACCGTCCGCGAGCTGGGTGGAGCCCGCATCGAACTCTCGCAGACGGTTCGGCGCGGTGTAGAAACGTTGGTGACTGCTGAAGTCACCGTGGCGCTCATCAACGATACCGGCCAGCCCCGACGCCTACCGGACAGATTGCGGGAAGGGTTGACGCAGGCAGGGCCAAGTTAATCCGTCGTTAACTCTGCTAATCCTAGGAATACTTGGTGTTTTGGGCCATAAGGGCCCTCGTTTTGACAAATTCCGCACGTCAGTGGAGGGGCGAAAAGGAAGCCCGGCCAAAGACTTGCAAGGTCACCCACGGCCCAAGGCGTCGCTCGTGGAGCGCACGTCCGCCGAAGCTGGCGTGACGATCAAAGCAAAGAGGTCAGGATTCCATGGACGGCCCCGTGACCGATGTCGTGCTGCCCGTGGCGAGCCCGAGTTTTTCTTTGCTCGCCCTGTTCCTCCAATCCCACATCATCGTGAAATGCGTCATTATCGGCCTGCTGCTTGCGTCCGTGTGGAGCTGGGCGATCATCATCGACAAGACCATTCTCTACCGCCGCGTCCGCAAGCAAATGGATCGTTTCGAAAAGGTCTTCTGGTCGGGCCAGTCGCTGGAGGAGCTTTATCGATCGCTCTCCGGCCGCACACCGACGGCGATGGCATCGGTTTTTGTGGCGGCGATGCGTGAGTGGAAGCGGAGTTTCGAAGCCGGGGCGCGTTCGGCGCTCGGACTGCAGACCCGCATCGACAAGGTACTCGACGTTACCATCGACCGGGAGACAGAGCGGCTGGAGCGTCGTCTGCTGTTCCTCGCGACGGTGGGCTCCTCGGCGCCGTTCATTGGTCTGTTCGGGACCGTGTGGGGCATCATGTCGAGCTTCCAGGCGATCGCGGCGTCCAAGAACACCGCGCTGGCGGTGGTAGCGCCCGGCATCGCAGAAGCGCTGCTGGCGACCGCGCTTGGACTTCTCGCCGCAATTCCGGCGGTAATTGCCTACAACAAGCTCTCCAACGACGCGGGCAAGATCAGCCAGCGGCTGGAAGGCTTCGCCGACGAGTTTGCCGCCATCCTGTCGCGGCAGGTCGACGAGCGGGCGAGCTAGGCGATGGCACCGCCGATCGGGCCGGGAGGCGGGCGGCAGCACAAGCATCGGCGGCGACGCGCGCGGCCGATGAGCGATATCAACGTGACACCATTTGTTGACGTGATGTTGGTGCTGTTGATCGTGTTCATGGTGACGGCGCCGCTTTTGTCAGCCGGTGTGCCGGTGGACCTGCCACAGGCGGACGCAAAGCCGCTAGCGCTAGCGCTGGAGAAGGAGCCGGTGACGGTAACTATCGACAATCTCGGGAAAATCTTCGTCAAGGACGAGGAGGTCCAGATGGAGGATCTGGTGCCGAAGCTGACCACGGCGGTCGGTGATAACCGCGACCGGCGGATCTATGTACGGGGCGACAAGACGG
>Ga0208849_1000613_pt1 | contig 31630 bp, 30 predicted proteins | sample NGESurdeep072012_10_FD_184470 | JGI IMG/M metagenome (GOLD analysis project Ga0208849, IMG submission 184470) | Arctic peat soil microbial communities from Barrow, Alaska - NGEE Surface sample 53-3 deep-072012 (SPAdes) | ecosystem: Environmental > Terrestrial > Soil > Wetlands > Peat ... | reverse complement strand
TGGCTGGATCGATGGCGAGCGGGCGATGATGGAAAGCCTGCTGGCATTCAAGCGCGCCGGCGCCGACGGTATCCTCAGCTACTTCGCGCCGCAGGCGGCCGAAAAGCTCAGACAGAGCTAGCCTGTCGCGAATCGTCGACGCCGCCACCACCAGGCAATCCAGAATCGCGCGTGGCTCTGGATTGCCTCGCGGGCGTTCGCGGTGACGATGGGCCGCCCTTGCAAGTCGCCGAAACCGTTCCCATGTCTCGCGGCGGGAATGCACGGTCGGAAGGACTGATCATGGCTTACAGCGGTTCGGGTAATGCAGGCAGCGGCTGGCGCAATGACGGCGGCGTGCGGCCGCATGCGTTCGATCCCTGGACGCAGCCGGACTTGTTTCGCGGCGTGCTGACGCGGCGGGCTTTCGCGTTCCTGATCGATCTCGTGGTGCTTTCGATTCCGGTGATCCTGGCCTGCCTGTTCATCGCCGTGTTTGGCGTGGTCACACTCGGGCTCGGCTGGGCGCTGTTCTGGCTGGTCTCGCCGGCATCGGTGGTCTGGGCCCTGGTCTATTACGGCGCTTCGCTTGGCGGGCCGCATTCGGCTACCGTCGGCATGCGCGTGATGGATCTGGAGATGCGAACCTGGTACGGCGCCCCCGGCTATTTTGTGCTCGGGGCCATGCATGCCGTCGTGTTCTGGATGTCGGTCTCGTTTCTCACCCCGCTCATTCTGCTGGTCGGGCTGTTCAACGGCCGCCGCCGCCTGCTGCACGACATCATCCTGGGAACCATAATTATTAACAGTTCGGTGCGTACCGTGGCGCAGCCGGCGCGAACCTACTGAGTTCGGCCACACTTGGGCCAAACCGATTGACCATAGGCCTCCGCGGCGCGATGCTCCCGCCTGCTGCTTCGGAGGCCTGACGACATCCCGTGACCCAGCATTCGCGTGATACGCCGCAATTCTACCTGACTGCGCCGTCGCCCTGCCCCTATCTGCCGGGCCGGCATGAGCGCAAGGTGTTCACCCATCTTGTCGGCGACAAGGCCGGCGACCTCAACGACCTCCTCACCCATGGCGGGTTCCGGCGCAGCCAGTCGATCGCCTACCGGCCGGCCTGCGATCAGTGCCGCGCCTGCGTCTCGGTTCGCGTGGTCGCCAACGAATTCCGGCCCTCGCGCAATCTCCGCAAGATCCTCGCCCGCAACGCCGACATCATCGGCGAACAACGCAGTGCGGTGCCGACCTCGGAGCAATATTCGGTGTTCCGCGGCTATCTCGACCAGCGCCATCGCCATGGCGGCATGGCCGACATGACGGTGCTCGATTATGCGATGATGGTCGAGGACAGCCACGTCGAGACCCGCATCATCGAGTACCGGCGCCGCAACCTCGACAGCGGCATCACCGGCCGCGGCACCGATCTGCTCGCGGTGGCGCTCACCGACGTGCTCAGCGACGGATTGTCGATGGTGTATTCGTTCTTCGAGCCGTCGGAGCAAAGCCGCTCGCTCGGCACCTTCATGATTCTCGACCACATCGCGCGCGCCCGGCGGCAGGGGTTGCCGTATGTCTATCTCGGCTACTGGATCGAAGGTTCGAAGAAGATGGATTACAAGGGCCGCTTCCTGCCGCAGCAGCGCCTCGCCCCCTCGGGCTGGCTGCGCACCGATGCGACCGGCGAAGTGCCCTCGGAACCGCAGGACTAGCGTTCCTCCGGCGCCGCCGTCATCCCCCCGCGCTCGCCCGTCATCCCCCGCGAAAGCGGGGGACCCAGTACGCCGCGGCTTCTCCGTCAATCGCTGACGCCCGGGACTACTGGGTCGCCCGGTCAAGCCGGGCGATGACAGCGGAAGATGTGGCGACATCATCCGCCGACAAAATCCCACACCAGCTTGATGTTGAGGGCGATGATGATCGCCGCGGTGAGTGCGGCAAGTACGGTAAGCCAGCGCGGCGCGACGAATGGGCCCATCTTGGCGCGGCTGGCGGTGAACATTACCAGCGGCACCACCGCGAACGGCAGTTGAAGGCTGAGCACCACCTGGCTGAAAATCAATAGCTGGCCGGTAGCCTTCTCGCCGGCCCAGATCGTCACCACCACCGCCGGCACGATCGCGATCAGCCGCGTCACCATTCGCCGCAGCCACGGCGCGATGCGCAGATTGAGAAAACCCTCCATCACGATCTGGCCGGCCAGCGTCGCGGTGATGGTCGAATTCAGCCCGCAGCACAACAGCGCGATCGCAAACAGCGTCGGCGCCAATGTCGAGCCGAGCAGCGGCGCCAGGAAGGCGTGGGCCTGATCGAGTTCGGCGACGTCGATCCTGCCGGCGCGATGAAACGTCGCCGCCGCGAGAATCAGGATCGAGGCGTTGATGACCAGCGCGAGGCACAGCGCGATGGTGGAATCGATGGTCGCCAGCGTGATCGCCTCGCGCTTTTCCGCGACGCTCTCGCCATAGCCGCGGGTCTGCACCAGCCCGGAATGCAGATAGAGATTATGCGGCATGACCGTCGCGCCGAGAATTCCGAGCGCGAGGTACAGCATCTGGTGATTGGCGAGGATGTCGGTGGTCGGCGCGAAGCCGCGCAGCACCGCGCCCCAGTCCGGATCGGCCATGGCGATCTGCACCGCGAAACAGGCCGCGATCACCCCCAGCATCGCCACCACGAATGCCTCGATCCAGCGAAACCCGAATGCCTGCAGCGCGAGAATCAAAAACACGTCCGCGGCCGTGATAATCACGCCGATCTGCAGCGGAATGTGAAACAGCAGATTGAGGCCGATGGCGGTGCCGATCACTTCGGCGAGATCAGTGGCGGTGATGGCGATCTCCGCCGACAGCCACAGCGGCCACGAGACGAGGCGCGGAAAGGAATCGCGGCTGGCCTGGGCGAGATCGCGCCCGGCGCCGACCCCTAGCCGCGTGCACAGCGACTGCAGCACGATCGCCATGATGTTGGACAGCAGCGCCACCGTCAGCAGCGCGTAGCCGAACCGCGACCCGCCGGCGAGCGAGGTCGCCCAGTTGCCGGGGTCCATATAGCCAACCGCTACCAGGTAACCCGGTCCGAGGAAGGCCAGCAGCTTGCGCCAGAACGGCCCCTGCTTCGCCGTCGGCACCGAGGCGAACATCCCTGCCAGCGACGGTTCGCCGCGCGCCCCGCGCCAGCCGGGGCCGCTCGACGGCAGGGCTGCAACCCGCGCTGGCGGGGGATCAGGCAGCAAGTCAGGGTTTCGCGCATCCATGTCCCCAACATGGTGGATATTCATCCTTATTGCAACTCATTTGCATCTGCATCTGGAACAGTCAGACTTGGGAAGGCCGCCGGGGGGCCTTGTCGGTAAGCGGGTGGTTCGGTGCGCTCCGGCAATGGACACTGCCGGGAGATCGAAATCCGAGGAATCCCGTCATGTCCGCGCCCGAAACGCCGCATCTGCCGCCGACCTTCAATCGTCTGGCTTGGTCCAATCTCGCCGCCCAATCGGCCGAGCAAATCGCGCTGGCCGCAGCTCCGATCGTCGCGGTGCTGATGCTCGGCGTCGGTGCAGGCCAGACCGGCATTCTGCAGACCGCGCTGACCCTGCCGTATATCCTGTTCGCGATCCCGGCAGGCCTGCTCGCCGACCGCATCGCGCGGCGCTGGCTGATGGCGGGATCGGAAGCGCTGCGGGCCGTGGCGCTGCTCGCCATCCTGGCCTTGATCTGGTTCAACGCGCTCTCGCTGCCGCTGCTGGCGCTGTTCGGCTTTGTCGCGGTGTGCGGAACGGTCGTCTACAGCGTGGCGGCGCCCGCTCTGGTGCCGTCGCTGGTGACGCCCGAGCAGTTACCTTCAGCCAATGCGCGGATCGAACTGGCGCGCACGGTCGCTTTCGCCAGCGGACCGGCGCTGGGCGGCGTGCTGGTGGGATGGGTCGGCGCCGCCCCCGCCTTCGGGTTTGCCGCCGCCCTCTCGATCATTGCGGTGGTGCTGCTGTCCGGAATCCACGAGCCGGCCCGGGAACCCGCGCCGCGACGACACCCGCTGCAGGAGATCAAGGAAGGTTGCGCGTTCGTGCTGCGCCATCCGCTGCTGCGGCCGGTATTTGTCACGCAATTCATCTTCAACATCGCCTCGTTCCTGGTGCTCGCGGTGTTCGTGCCCTATGCGGTGCGCCGTCTCGGACTGTCGGCGACCGGGGTCGGGATAACGCTCGCTATGTATGGCGTCGGCATGGTGGTGGGCGCGCTGCTGGCGACACGGGTGATGCGGCGGCTGGCCTTCGGCACCGTGATCGGGCTTGGTCCGGTGACCGGATTTGTCGCCGCCACCGTACTGGCGCTGACCACCATCGTTCCGAGTCCGCAGCTCGCAGGCCTCGGTTTCTTCCTGCTCGGCGTGGGCCCGATCCTGTGGGTGATCAGCACCACCACCTTGCGGCAGTCGGTGACGCCGCCGCGGCTGCTGGGCCGGGTCTCCGCGATCAATATCCTGAGCTACGGCGCACGTCCGATCGGCGCCGGCCTCGGCGCGATTGTCGGCGGGCTCTACGGCGCCGAAGCGTGCCTCTATCTCGCGGCCGCGATCTTCGCCGCGCAGGCACTGGTGATCCTGATGTCGCCCGCGGTCTCGCTGGCGCGGCAGCCGGAGATGGTCTGCGAGCCCGCCAAGGCTTAGTCGGCCGGGCAGTTGAAATCCAACGCTTCGTCATTGCGAGCGCAGCGAAGCAATCCAGAGCCACGAAGAAAAGCTGGATTGCTTCGTCGCTTTGCGCCTCGCAATGACGGCCTAACTCCTTCCTTTATTCAAAAATGCGGCCCTTGGTCGTTCCCTATCTCGTTTTATATGATATATATCATATCATCCTGACTGGGAACCCGCCATGACCGACCAGACCGTTTCAGCGATCGCCCCGCCGCATCAGGCCGCTTCGACCATCTCGCAGATCGCCGTGCTCGCCGCGCTGGCGGCGACGGGAACGCTCGCCACCAATATCCTGCTGCCCTCGCTGCCGCAGATGGCGCTCGCCTTGAACGCCTCGAGCGCGGCGGTCACCTCCGCGATCACGGTTTTCCTCGCGGTGTTCGCGATCGGCCAGCTCGCGGTCGGACCGATCTCGGATCGTTATGGCCGGCGCTGGCCTGTGCTGATCGGATTTGCGGTGTTCTGCGCCGGCAGCATCTGGTGCGCCTTCGCTCACGACCTGACCAGCCTGCTGATCGGTCGGAGCATTCAGGCTGCCGGCGCCTGTTCGACCTCGGTGCTCTCGCGCGCTATTGCCCGCGATCTCTTCAGCGGCGCCGCGCTGGCGCGCGCGATGGCGCTGATCATGATCGCCATGGCGGCGGCGCCCGGCTTTTCGCCGCTGCTTGGCGGCGCGCTCGACCACTATTTCGGCTGGCGCTCCGAATTCGCCTTCGTCGGGGTTTTCGCCGCGATCGGCGCCATCGCCTATGATCTGGTGTTCGGCGAAACCCATCGCTCGACGCGGATCCCGCTCAATCCGCTGGCCATCGCCAGAAATTATCTCGGCCTCATTGTCGATCGCCGCTTTGTGGTGCCGGCCGCGACCGTCAGCCTGATCATGGGCGGCCTGTTCGCGATGTTTGCGGCCGCACCACGCATTTTGATCGAGGGGCTGCAATTCAAGCCGATCCAGCTCGGCCTGTTCTTTGCCGGCACCGTGATGGTCGTATTCAGCGCCGGCATGCTCGCGACCAGACTGGCACCGCGCTTCGGGCTCGACCGCTCGATCAAGGGCGGCGTGCTGGTGGCGGCAGCCGGCAGCATCGCGATCCTGCTGGTGTCGCTGTTGTGTCCCGCCTTCCCGCCGTTCCTCGCGGCGATGTGCGTCTTCCTGCTCGGCATGGGCATCGTCAACCCGCTCGGCACCGCGCAGGCGCTGTCGCCATTCGGCGAGAAGGCCGGCGCGGCGTCCGCGCTGCTCGGGTTCTGGCAGATGATGGCTGCGGCGATCGGGGTCTGGCTGGCCGCGACGGTCTCCCCGCAGGCGATGTTCGCCCTCGGCCTCGTGCTCACCGTGGCCTCGCTGGCGGCGGCGGGTCTGTACACGATGCGGGCACGGAACACCCGCCAGAGCGTTTTCGAGCGAAGTGGTACCGGTTCGCGTGAAGAAAACGCGTCAAAACAAGAAGCTAAAGCCCGGTTCTGATTCAATCAGAACCGAACAGGCTTTAGCCCGTGAACTCGTAAAGTTGCTGGGTTGACGCCGCGCCAGAGTCCGCTGCGCCCCATAGCCGAGGTGTTGCCGCATAGCAGCCAAACGACGCTATGGGCTAATAGCGACGTCGCCGCCTATTCGATCACCTCGTCAGCCCGGCCGAGCAAGTCCGCCGGAATGGTTACGCCAAGCGCATTGGCGCTTTTCAGATTGACGATCAGCTCCACCTTGGTCGACTGCTGAACTGGAAGATCGGCGGGCTTTTCGCCGCGCAGGATTCTCCCGGCATATATTCCGGCGAGATGATACGAATCCTTGATGCTGCCGCCATAGCTCATCAAGCCGCCTGCCGCCGTGAACTCGGCATATTGGTAGATCGCCGGCACGGAATACTGTTTCGCAAGCGCAGCCAGTTGCCGGGTTTGGCCGTTGAAAAATGCGTCCGTGCCAATGGTCAGGATGCCGGCGTTCGTTTTCTTGAAGTCGGCGAACACGCGTTCCAGTTCGGCTTGCGTGCTGGCTTTGAGAATTTCGAGCGCGACACCCAACTGCCGTCCCGCATCACCTACGATCTCGATAACCGCCTTGCTCTGCGGATTCGTTGGGTTGACAAGCAAGCCAACTTTGGCATCCGGCACGATCTCGTGCGCCAATTCCAGGCGCTTGGGACCGACTTCGACGTTCAACTGCGAGATGCCGGTGACATTGCCTCCGGGATGACTGAGGTTCGGCACGAGCCCAACCTTCACCGGGTCGCTGCTCGTCGTGAAGACAATCGGAACCGTGGAAGTCGATTGCTTTGCGATGATATTGGCCGGCGTATTCGCAACGATCACGGCAACTTCGCTGCTGAGGAGATCGTGAAGGAGTTCGGCCAATCTGTTGTATTGGCCCTCGGCCCAGCGGAATTCGATGTCGACGCTCTGGCCCTCGACATATCCCTGTTCGCGAAGCCCGAGCCGAAAAGCCTTGACCATCGGCGCGTAGCCTTCGGGCGAAGAGCCGTTCAAAAATCCGATGACCGGCGGATGACGCGATTGCGCCCGCGCCGCCCACGGCCACGCCGCCGCGCTGGCCAAACATGCGATGAGTTCGCGCCGCCTCATTCGATCACCATTTGGCCGCCTTATGGGTGCGCCCGAGCGAGCCACATCCTCCTACATTATGGCCCCGTAATTTGGAATTTTAAACGGGCTGGTGGCGAAATAGCCTTACCGTGTCGGCGCCGCGACGTCTCAGTTGGATCAATCGCGACCGGGTCGAGCGCGATGGCCGAAGATTTTGGGCCGGCTACCCGCGAAATGTCCTGAGCGCATTATCGGATGTTGACGCCCGTTGCATGGCTGGGCCAAATGCGATGCAAAAGGTCGGGAATCAATGCGGAAAGCGCGGGAAAAACCAACAACGGCGCGTGAAGCATGAGCGGGCGCCAACTCCCGATCATTCTGGCGCTCGGCACCACACAGACCCTGGCCTGGGCTTCGAGTTACTATCTGCCGGCGATTCTGGCCGATCCGATCGCACGCGACCTCGGGGTTTCCAGCAACTGGATATTTGCGGCCTTTTCGGCATCGCTGCTGATCTCCGCCGTGCTCGGCCCGCGCATCGGCCGCCAGATCGATCTCGTCGGCGGCAAATCCGTGCTGTCGCTTTCCAATTTGACGCTGGCCGCTGGACTGGTCCTGCTCGGGTTCACCTATTCGATCCCGGTGCTGGTCGCGGCCTGGATCCTGCTCGGCATCGGCATGGCAGCGGGCTTGTATGATGCGGCCTTTGCCGCGCTCGGGCGCATCTATGGCGACCAGGCGCGCCGGGCCATCACCGGCATCACCCTGCTCGCCGGTTTTGCCAGCACGGTGGGATGGCCGCTCACCGCCTGGGGATCGGACACCATCGGCTGGCGCAACACCTGCTTTGCCTGGGCGGCGGCGCATATCCTGATCGGCCTGCCGCTCAATCTTCTGATGCTGCCGCCGATCACCGGTGCGAAGGCGGCGACCAAGACCGCTGCCAAGCCGCACATCCCGATCGACCGCACGATGGTGCTGCTGGCGTTTGCCTTCGCCGCGGCCTGGAGCGTCACCGGTGCGATGGCGGCACATCTGCCGCGGATCCTCGAGGCCGCCGGCGCGACCTCGGTGCAGGCGGTCGCGGCCGGCGCACTGATCGGCCCGGCACAGGTGCTGGCCCGCATTGTCGAGGCGAGTTTTTTCAGCCGCTACCATCCACTGGTCTCGACCCGGCTTGCCTGCCTGACGCACCCGATTGGCGCCGCCATCCTCGGGCTTGCCGGCGGCGGCGCGGCCAGCGTGTTCGCGATCTTTCATGGCACCGGCAACGGCATCCTGACCATTGCGCGCGGCACGCTGCCGCTCGCGATCTTCGGCCCCGAAAACTACGGCTATCGGCTCGGCATCATCGGCGCGCCGGCGCGAATGGCGCAAGCTGTCGCGCCGCTGGCCTTCGGCCTGCTGATCGACAGCATGGGCATCCATATCCTGATCGTGTCCTCCGCACTCAGCCTTGCGGCTTTGCTGGCATTGTGCCTGCTGCGGCAGACGCCGGCGGCGCCGTAGCTGCGCCGACGAGAATTAATCTTTCAATTCAAGCTGGGTTCGAGCAAAACCACGCCATGGCAGACAACACGGGTCCGATCACCTCCTTGAAGGGCTTGGTGCAGTGGGCGCTCACCCCGCCGCAGGCCTATGTGGTGTACGTGATCGGCCTGCTGCTGGTTTTCAGCGTGGCGTTCTTCGCCGGTACGCTGCAGCCGAGGAAGTCGGTCGAAACCGGTTCACCGCCGGTCTCCGTCCCGAAGAATTGACGTCACGCGGCGATTTGCCGTGCGCTCGCGTGGTCTGACCGCGACGCCCATCATGCCCGGGCATAGCCGTCCGAAGGACGGCTATGCCTGGCCATGACGGAAAGGCATGGTTCGAGACGGCGCGGAGTTTATCATCGGGCCGCGCTTCGCGCGGACCCGTTGGCGCCTCCTCACCATGAGGGGAGCCTGAGGAGCGGCCACTTGGCCACGTCTCGAAGGATGAAGCCACGGTGTCGCCCAGCTCTTGCGCGCCGAACGCCGGAACCAACGCCAGCATTGACAGGCCATGCCGGTTTCGCTGTAATGAAGCTCTGGGGGCTTTGCGATCCCCCCATGAGGCGACATGCCCAAGAATCGCGTCCCGTTGATTTCACGAGGGCGCCTTCATGTCATCTCCCACATTCATATCCGCCGATAAGCTTGCTCGTCTGGTTGGCACGGCGAAATTGCCTGCGCTGATCGACGTGCGCACCGACGAGGACTTCGCCGCCGATCCGCGGCTGATTCCCGGTTCGATCCGACGTAACCATCTGGAGGCCGCCGCCTGGGGCGCGGAATTATCCGGGCGCTCAGCCATCGTCGTATGCTTGCGCGGCCAAAAGCTCGCGCAAGGCACCGCCGCGTGGCTGAGGCATGTTAACGTAGCAGCCGAAGCCCTGGAGGATGGTTTCGAAGGCTGGAAGGCGGCCAAACTTCCTCTGGTCCCCGCGTCGAAACTACCCGCGCGCGATCCGCAGGGACGCACCGTATGGGTGACCCGCGCCCGACCGAAGATCGACCGCATCGCCTGCCCCTGGCTGATTCGCCGGTTCATCGATCCGAGCGCGGTGTTTCTGTTCGTGGCGCCTGCCGAGGTTGTCGCGGTCGGCGAGCGCTTCAACGCCGCTCCCTTCGATATTGAAAACGTGTTCTGGAGCCATCGCGGCGAGCTCTGCACCTTCGATGTGATGATCGAGGAGTTCGGCCTGGCGACGCCGCCCTTGCTGCGGCTGGCAACCATGGTACGCGCCGCCGATACCGGGCGGCTCAACCTGTCGCCGGAATCGCCCGGGCTGCTTGCCGCGTCGTTGGGCCTGTCGCGAATGTATGACGACGACCTCGAGCAGCTCGAGGCCGGCATCGCGCTATACGACGCATTCTATCGATGGTGCCGTGACGCGACCGGCGAAACCCACAACTGGCCGACCAACAAGGCCAAGCCGTGATCGATATCGCGGCAAACCGGAAGCTAACGCCGCGCTCCCTACCCCGGTTCAAACAGGAGGACAATCAAATGCGTATCATGCCTTGGCCCGTAGCCGCGCTTTTCGTCGCCTCGTTTGCCACCGTCGCGACCGCTCACGAAATCGACTGGAAAAAAGTCGATGACGCATTTGGCAGGAAGCCGGCCGTTTCAGGCGACGTGCATCGCTACGGTTTCCCGCGCACCGATGTCACGGTGACGCTCGACGGAGTTACCATCAAACCGGCGCTGGCTCTTGGAGGATGGGTAGCGTTCAAGCCGATGCATGGCGGAGCCATGGTGATGGGCGACCTGGTATTGCTGGAGAACGAAATCGAGCCTGTTATGCTCAAGATGATCGACGGCGGGCTTGAAATCACCGCTGTACACAATCACCTGCTTCGCGCGAGCCCCGCGACATTCTACATGCATGTCGGAGGTCATGGCGATCCGGCCAGGATGGCGGCGGTTATTCATGATGCCCTTGCCGTCAGCAAAACCCCACTCACGACGTCCACCCCAGCCACTGCTCCGCCCGCGGTCGATCTCGACACGGCTCAACTCGATCAGATCATCGGGGTCAAGGGCCACGCAAACGGGGGCGTTTATCAGTTCAATGTGCCTCGCCGCGACCCCGTAACCGAGAACGGAATGCAAATGACTCCGCCCGCGCCGTTGGGCGCAGCGATCGGCATCAACTTCCAGCCGACCGGGGGCGGCAAGGCGGCTATTACCGGTGATTTCGTCCTCACCAATGACGAAGTGAATCCTGTCATTAAGGCGCTGCGCACGAACGGCATCGACGTCACCGCGCTCCACAGCCATATGCTGGACGAGCAGCCTCGGCTGTTCTTCCTTCATTTCTGGGCCAACGACGACGCCTTGAAGCTCGCCCGCGGGTTACGCGCCGCACTCGACAAGACAGCGAGCTCCAAGAACTAGCCGGGACATTGGGATCCGGTCGGAAAAATAGTGCTGACGCATTTTATTCATGGGGCGTGACATGACGCCGACAACTATTCCAGGTGGCCGGATTGGCGAACTGGTTCGCTACTTCCTGCGTCTCGGGTTTCTCGGCTTCGGCGGGCCGGTTGCGCTCGTAGGACAAATGGAGCGCGAGCTAGTAGACGAACGCAAATGGCTTACAAAGGAACAGATGCGCGAGGCCATCGCCATCTGCCAGTCGCTTCCGGGCCCTCTCGCGATCCAGGTCGGAGTCTATGTTTCCTATCTCCGTGGCGGATTTTGTGGCGCCTGGGCCGGAGGTTGGGCTTTCATCCTTCCAAACTTCGCCATCGTGGCTTCACTCGGCGCTCTCTACGTCTATCTCGGCAACCTCCAGCCGGTAACCGCGATCTTCTACGGCGTCAGCCCCGCCGTCATCGCGCTGATCCTGCATTCCTGTTACCGGTTGGCAAAGCTCGGCATGGAAGACTGGATGCAATGGATGATTGCAGCGGTCTGCCTCATCGTCACCATTGTCCTTCAGGCCGAGGTGGCGCTACTGTTCATCGGCGCAGGCATCGTCGGCATTCTGTATTACGGCTGCCTGCTCCACCGTTCGCCTCCGGCAGCGCTTTCGGTAACCGTAGTGCCGATTTTGGCACAGCTCGCACCGACCGCCTCAGGCTCGATCTTGAGCAAGCTTTTGTTGTTTTTCCTAAAAGCGGGGTCGTTGACCTTCGGAAGCGGCCTCGTCATCGTGCCATTCCTCGAGCAGGGACTGGTTCAACAGTTCGGCTGGCTGGATCAACGGCAATTCCTGATCGCTGTCGCCATCGGCATGATCAGCCCTGGCCCGGTCGTGATCACCGCGACCTTCGTGGGGTATCTCGTCGCGGGATTTTGGGGTTCGGTCGTCTCGACGATCGGCATTTTCCTTCCATCCTTTCTTTTGGTGCTCATCGCAGCGCCCTTGCTCACGCGCCATCGTGGCAATCGTAACGTCCAGGGCTTTGTCAAGGGCGCTTACGCGGCGGCAATCGGAACGATACTGGGTGCATGCATCCTCTTGGGACGCATCGCCATCGGTGACTGGCTCACCGCTTTGATAGGGTTGATCTCACTCGCCATCCTGTTTCGCTGGAAAATCGTCAACCCGCTCCTGATCGCCGCCACAGCCGCCGTGGGCCTGATCGCGTATCCGCTGCTGCAGCCGACCTGGGTCATGGTCAGATAGCCGGAAGAAATGAAATCAGACGTCGCCCACCGATCTAATTGGCGCCTCTACTCGACGCCTCGGCCGAACTTGTTCGACTTCGGGAAACCCTTCGGCGGCAGGCGGCCGGCGTCGGCGCGGGTGCCGCGCCACTCGGCGAGTTCCTTGATCGTGGCGCTGAATTCGCGGCCGGCGGAATCCTTCCAGGTCAGGCCATCCTTGGCGTCGAAGGTCGCGATGTCGGACAGTCCGCCATCCCTGTATTTCTGCAGCCGCACACCGCGGCCGCGGGCCATTTCCGGCACCTGGTCGATCGGAAACAGCAGCATCTTGCGGTTGTCGCCGATCACGGCGACGGTATCTCCGGTAACGGTGGCGAGTGCGCGGGCCTCGTTCGGCATCTCGACATTGAGCACCTGCTTGCCCTTGCGGGTGTTGCCGACGCAGTCGTCCTCGTTGACCACAAAGCCCTGCCCTTCATGGCTGGCGACCAGGAACTTGCGGCCGCCGGTGTTGACGAACAGCGACACGATCGCCGCATCCTGCTCCATGTCGATGAACATCCGGATCGGCTCGCCATGGCCGCGACCGCCTGGCAGTTTGGCGACGTCGAGCGAATAGAATTTTCCGTTGGTGGCGAACAGCAGCAGTTTCGAGGTGGTCTCGGCAAAGAATGCAGAGCCGAGCTGGTCGTCGGTCTTGAAGGTTAGCCCCGAGAGATCGGCGACATGGCCCTTCAGCGTGCGTAGCCAGCCCTTGTCGGAGACCACGACGGTGACCGGCTCGCGCTCCACGAAGGCTTCCTCGATCGCGGCAAGATCGTGCTCGGGGGCATCGGCAAATTGGGTGCGGCGCTTGCCGAGCGGCGTCTTCGGTCCGAACAGGTCGCGCACCTTGCGCACCTGCTCGCCGACCTTCGCCCACTGCTCGGCCTCGGAGGCGAGCATCGCCTTGACGCCCTTGAGTTCGTTGCGAAGATTCTTGTCCTCGCTGCGGATTTCCATTTCCTCGAGCTTGCGCAGGGAGCGCAGCCGCATATTGAGGATGGCGTCCGCCTGGATCTCGGTGAGCTTGAACGCCTTGATCAGCGCCGGCTTCGGCTCGTCTTCCGAGCGGATGATCTTGATCACCTTGTCGATGTTCAGATAGGCAATCAGGTAGCCGGCGAGCACTTCCAGCCGATGCTCGATCTGCTCCTTGCGATGATTGGTCCGGCGCAGCAGCACGTCGCGCAGATGGTCCAGCCATTCGCGCAAGCACTCGGCAAGTCCGAGCACCCTGGGAATGCGACCCTTCACCAGTACGTTGAGGTTCAGCGGAATGCGGCTCTCCAGTTCGGTGAGCCGGAACAGCGATTCCATCAGCAATTCAGGATCGACGGTGCGTGACTTCGGCTCGATCACCAGGCGGACGTCTTCGGCCGATTCATCCCTGACGTCGCCGACCAGCGGCAGCTTCTTGTCGTTGAGCAACTCGGCGATCTTCTCGACCAGCCGCGACTTCTGCACCAGCCAGGGAATCTCGGTGATGACAATGACCCAAGTACCCCGCGCGCCCTCTTCCTGTTGCCATCTGGCGCGGGTGCGGAACGAGCCGCGCCCGGTCATGTAGGCCTCGGCGATGCTTTCCTTGGAATCGACGACGATGCCGCCGGTCGGAAAATCCGGACCCTTGACCCATTTCAACAGCGTCTTCGATCGGGCATCGGGCTTGTCGATCAGATGCAGCGCGGCATCGCAAAGCTCGGCCACGTTGTGCGGAGGGATCGAGGTCGCCATGCCGACCGCGATGCCCTGGGCGCCATTGGCAAGCAGGTTGGGAAACCCGCCGGGCAGCACAACCGGCTCCTTCGACTGGCCGTCGTAATTGGCGCGAAATTCAACCCCGTCCTCGTCAATGCCGTCGAGCAGTAGCCGCGCCACCTCCGTCATACGCGCTTCGGTGTAGCGGTAGGCTGCGGGATTATCGCCGTCGATATTGCCGAAATTGCCCTGGCCATCGACCAGCGGGTAGCGCGAGGAGAAATCCTGCGCGAGGCGGACCATGGCGTCGTAGATCGCCTGGTCGCCATGGGGATGGAACGAACCCATGACGTCGCCGACGATCTTGGCGGATTTCTTGAACGGCGTGCCGGGATCGAGCCGGAGCAACCGCATGCCGTAGAGGATACGGCGGTGCACCGGCTTCAAGCCGTCGCGGGCATCCGGCAACGCGCGATGCATGATAGTCGAAAGCGCGTAGGCGAGGTAACGCTCCTCGAGCGCATCGCGCAGCATGACCTCATGGACTTCAGCCGGTTCCGGCGGAATCAGACTTTTCCCCATAACGTTAGGACTCTCAGTGGTTTCCGGTCGGGTGTTAAGAAGCTTTGCGAGGTCTTGCCAAAGACGCTCGGAAAAGCGTCAGCGGCGACTCACTCTCCCGTCAGCGACCTGCTTATACCCAAACCAGCGACGCTGCGAGGGTGAGAGGCGCCTGGGAACAATGGCTTATTGCTTGAAACCCTTGGAGTGCTGGAGGGGCCGTTCGGCCGTTACTGGCCGGCCCAGCGGGCGGCTTGCGTGGTCTCGGCGGGAGCGTCTTTCAGACAATGCCGGGCGGCCTCAATCTCGGCATCGGTCGCGCCATGGCTGCGGGCCCACGACTCAGCGGCGAACGCGGAATATTTCGCGACGTAAAATCGGACCACAGTACAGGAAGCGCGATGAATTAACGGCTCGGCGGCCACGGCTTGTGGCGCTGTTCCCAAGCAAAACGCTGCGACACATATCCAGCGTGACCACATGGTGTCGTCCCCTTGGCTACCCGGTAACGGACTTGTCGCAATTAAGGTCCATTGACGGGAACAGGTCAAACCGAACTTCACCGGAATCCGCCACTCTTTTCGATAGATCACCCGGCAGGCCATCTGCAACCCCCTGCGGGGGCCACAGCGCCGATTTCTCGGGCGGCAAATTGTCTAAATTTTTCGGGAAAAAGCCTTGGAAACGGCACTAATCTTGTTGCCCACAGCACGCTTTCAAGGCAACGCGATCCGCGCCCGGTGTTTGGCCACCGCACTGATAAAGCCCTCGCGGGCGTCGGAATGGCGCTGCCCGCGCGGTTCCAATACGTGGCGCAGCAGAAACAATCCGGTGAGCCGAAAGCCGTCCTGCAGATCCTGGTCGGACCAGCCGTTCGACCCACCCCCGGCCCCGCGCAGAAACGGCGGCAACCGTAGCAGCCGGTCGCGCCAGGGTTCGCCGGCCTGCCGCGACAACGCGCTGCCGGATTTCGGCGAAACGTAGATCAGATCGGAGGTCTCGCCGGTCGCGGCGCAGTTCTCCAGATCGAGCCCAAAGCCCAGCTCGGCCAGCATCGCAAGCTCGAATTTCACCAGGTGAACGGCCGCGCCGCCGACGTCGTCGAAATCGTCCAGCGTGCGATCGAGCATGTCGTAGATGTCCTGATGCGGATCGCGCTCCGGCAACAGCCGCGCCAGCGACGCCAGATGCGTCACGCCATAGACCGCGTGCGACGAGGCCAGGACGGTGGCCGCGCGAAGCCTTGTGCCCTCGACCGCATAGTAACCGAGATGCTCGTCGAGCCGAGCCCGCCATACCGCCCGCACGCTATTGCCGGGCTGCAGCAGCGGGCGCATCCGCGAACCGGCGCCGCCGCGCACCAGGCCGAGGTGGCGGCCATGGCCGCGGGTCAGCAGTTCGACAATGGCACTCGATTCGCCATGCCGCCTCACCCCCAGCACGATGCCATCGTCGGTCCATTCCATGGACAGGAGCTTACAGGATTCAACCGGTGTGCGCAGCCGCCATTGCGCGGTGCGCGGGGTGCGCCGTCCGGCGCAACGGAACAACAGCCTGACAAGACTCTAGCCGTTGAACCAGCCGTGTCCGTCGCCGGTAAAGGAGAAGTACAGACCCGCCGCCGTGAGCGCGCAGGAGACGATCTCGATCGCGCTGTCGAGCTGGAGACCGTTCTGGCCGATGTCCGCCACCAGCGAATAGACCGACAACACCAGCGCGGCGGCCAAGACCCAGCGCGGCCAGTTCTTGCGGCGCTGGGCGGCGAGCCAGACGAAATAAACCAGCAACAGGATCAGGCCGGCCGCCAAGACGGTCGCCATCGCAATCATCGATTGCGTCATCTCCGCGTTCGGCGTCCGATCCTGGAACGCGACCGACAGCGCGTCGAGCGTCAGAGACAGATACAACAGCACCTCAAACAACACGACGTTCCTGGGTACGTTCATCGCGGCGCCGGTCATTCCTTCGGAAACTCAAGTCCCATTTCGCGGTAGCGGTTGGGATCGTCACCCCAGTTTTCGCGCACCTTCACGAACAAGAACAGATGGACCGGCTGGCCTGTGATCTCGGCAAGCTCTTTTCGCGAGTCCGCGCCGATCGCCTTGATGGTGGCGCCGCCCTTGCCGAGCACGATCTTGCGCTGGCTTTCGCGCTCGACAAAGATGGTCTGTTCGATACGGATGGATTTGTCCTTCCGCTCGGTCCAGCTGTCGGTCTCAACCGTCGATTGGTACGGCAGTTCCTGATGCAGCTTTCGGAAGATCTTTTCCCGGGTGATTTCGGCCGCCAGATGCCGCATCGGCGCATCCGACATCTGGTCCTCGGGATAGTGAAACGGTCCCGCCGGCACCATTTCCGAAAGCGCGCGGCGCAGGTCATCGACGCCGTCGCCCGACAGCGCCGAGACCATGAAAGTTTTTTCGAAAGGCCGGCGATCGTTGGCGGCCCTCGCCAACGCCAGCAATTTTTCGCGCGGGACCAGATCGATCTTGTTCAGCACAAGGATCTTGTCGTGACCGACTTCCGCCAGCCTGGCGAAGATGGCGTCGGCTTCCTCGTCGAGGCCTTGGCGCGCGTCGAGCAGGACACAGACGAGATCGGCGTCGTGCGCCCCGCTCCAGGCCGTCGACACCATGGCCCGATCGAGTCGTCGCTTCGGCGGAAAAATTCCAGGCGTATCGACGAGAATGATCTGCGCGTGGTCCTCGATCACAATGCCGCGGATTAGCGCCCGCGTGGTCTGCACCTTGCGCGAGACGATCGTGACCTTGGAGCCGACCAGAGCGTTGACCAGCGTCGACTTGCCGACATTGGGGGCGCCGATCAGCGCGACAAAGCCGCAACGCGTCGCCGTCGGCGTGGCCTCGCCGGGGGACTCATCCGTCATTGTTGCCGCCGCCGCCAACGCCCTCGCGCGCAATCATGACCGAGGCTGCGTCCTTTTCAGCTTCGCGCTTGTTGCCGCCCACGCCTTCGGCGGCGGCAAATCCCGGCAGGTCGACGGCCACCCGGAACTGCGGATCGTGATGCGGCCCGGTGCGCTCGATCTCGCGATAGACCGGGGTCGGCAGACCCTTGCCCTGCGCCCATTCCTGCAGCACCGTCTTGGGATCGCGCAACGGCCGCCGCGGCTTGCGCATCCGCTCGGTCCAGTTGCGTTCGACGAACCGCGCGGCGGCGGCGTGGCCGCCGTCGAGATAGACCGCGCCGATCACCGCCTCGCAGATGTCGCCCAGCACGGACTTGCGCAGGCGGGCGCTCGCCAGCGCACCGACCGAGCCCAGCTTGATGTCATCGAACAGGCCGAGCGATTTGGCCACGTCGGCGCAACTCTCCTTGCGAACCAGATCCGCCAGTCGCTTTGAAAGTTCGCCCTCATTGGCATTCGGAAAGGCCCGATACAGCATATCGGACACCACCAGGCCGAGCACGTGATCGCCTAGAAACTCCAGACGCTGATAACTATCCGCGCGCTTGTGTCCGGATTTCAGCGCCGAAACGTGGGTGAAGGCGGTGACGAGCAGCGCGGGATCGGCAAACTTGTGGCCGATGCGCGCCTCGATCGCCACGGTCGCCGCCTTGGCGCTGACCTTGCGGCGCTTTTTTTTCGCCGCTGCGGCGCCGCGCCCGGCGTCAGGCTGCGGGCTTGCTTCGCCTGGTGACGATGGGGGATGGGTGTCAGGTGATTCGTCGTTCATCGCACCAGCGAGAATATGCGATTCCAGCGCACTGCGGTCGGCCAGCGCCAGAACATCCAGGCGTGTTCGCCCTCGGCAACGGAGAAGAAGATCATCTGGGCACGACCAACGAGATTCTCGAACGGGACGTAGCCTACCGCCGACAGCACGCGGCTGTCAGTCGAGTTGTCCCTGTTGTCGCCCATCATGAAGAAGTGGCCGGGCGGCACGGTGTAGAGACTGGTATTGTCGTAAAAGCCGTTGTCGACGCAGTCGAGCGTCTCATAGCTGACACCGTTCGGCAGCGTCTCCTTCCAGCGCTTCACCCGCGCGGTCGCATCGGAACCGCAGGGATCCTCACCGACGAAATCGCTCAGGCGCTCACGTTTTACCGGCGCATCGTTGATGTAGAGCAGGCCTTCCTTCATCTGGATGCGGTCGCCCGGCAGCCCGATCACCCGCTTGATGTAGTCGGTGCTGTCGTCCTTCGGCAGCCGGAACACGACGACATCGCCGCGGTTGGGCTCAGAGCCGAAGATGCGTCCCGAAAACAGCGGCGGCGACAACGGAATCGAATAGTGGCTGTAACCGTAAGAATATTTCGAAACAAACAGGTAATCGCCGACCAGCAGGGTCGCCTTCATCGATCCCGAGGGGATGTTGAAGGGCTGGAACAGGAAGGTGCGGATCACGAGCGCAATCAGCAAGGCATGGATGACGACGCGGATGGTTTCACCCAAGCCGCTCTCAGATTTTGTCCCGGATGACGCGCTCATCTTGTTCCCAATTCCCGGCGCATATCCCGCGCGGTGGCAGAGCATTTTCCTCGCGCGAATCGCCCTTCGTTTCGCGTCAAGAAAATGATCCTGAGTCTGTGTTGAGAGCGAGTTCCGGCCTGAGCCCGAATCCGCCCGGTTCGATGTCATTTCCCCGCGGCGTTTTAGACCGTTGTTCCCAGCCGCGCAATCAACGACCGCGTCAAAACTTTCTAATGCATTGACAAGTCGAAGATTTTCTAGTGCGGCGGGACTCGGCCGATATTCCCCTCCGGCGGGTCAGGGTTTGCCCGCCGGGACCGCCGAAATTATGACGAAAGCCTGCGCCAACGGCCAGTCATCCGTAATGCTGAGATCGATCCGGGCCTCGAAGCCCGCGGGCGTCAGGGCTTCCAGCCGGGCCAGGGCGCCGCCGGTCAGTTGCATGGTCGGACGGCCGCCCGGCAGGTTCACCACCCCCATGTCCCGCCACCAGACGCCACGCCGGATCCCGGTGCCGAGCGCCTTGGAACAGGCTTCCTTGGCGGCAAAGCGCTTGGCGTAGGTCGCCACCACCATCTTCTCGTTTTTGGCGCGGCGGTCGGCCTTTGCCCGCTCGGCCGCGGTGAAGATGCGCTCGAGAAAGCGCTCGCCATGGCGTTCGATGACCTGGGCGACACGGCGGATATCGATCAGGTCGGAGCCGATACCGATGATCATGGCTGGCCCGCAGGATTCTCGAGCTTTCGCCGCCCGCGGTCCATGGCGGCCCGCATGGCGCGAACCGTTTCGCCGAGGCCGACAAACAGCGCCTCCCCGATCATGTAGTAGCCGATGTTCAATTCGACGATCTCGGGCAGGCCGGCGATCTGCTCGGCCGTGACATAATCGAGCCCGTGGCCGCCATGGACCTCGAGACCGGCGGCGCGCGCCAGCTGGCTGCCAGCGACGATCCGCTGCCATTCCGCTTCCGCCTTTGCTGCGTGACCATCGACGACGGCATCGCACCAGGCGCCGGTGTGGATCTCGATCACCGGAGCGCGCAGCTTCGCGGCCATCTCGATCTGCCGCGGCTCGGCCGAGATGAACAGCGACACCCGCACGCCGGCCTCGTTCAGCCGGGCGATGAACGGCTTCAGCGTGTTGTGCTGTCCGACCACGTCGAGGCCTCCCTCGGTAGTGAGCTCTTCGCGGCGCTCAGGCACCAGGCACACGGCATGCGGCCTGGTCGCAAGCGCGATCGCCAGCATGTCCTCGGTCGCGGCCATCTCGAAGTTCAGCGGCTTGGAGAGTTCCTTGAGCCGCGCCATGTCGTCGTCGCGGATGTGGCGGCGGTCTTCGCGCAGATGCGCAGTGATGCCGTCGGCACCGGCCTCGATCGCGGTCAGCGCCGCCCGCACCGGATCGGGATTGCGGCCGGCCCTCGCGTTGCGGAGGGTGGCGATGTGATCGACATTGACTCCGAGACGTAAACGAGGAGCAGCCATGCAGGACCCGCAGAATTTCCAGAGCGACAAGTCAACCCAGGATGCCATGCGCGGGCTCGACCCGTGCAGCCATCTTCATGAGAACAATGGATTGCCGGGTCAAGCCCGGCCGGGACCGATGACCTATCCATTGACGCGTTCGACCCGTGCCACGACGGCCTTGGCACGCAACTGGGCGATAATAGCGCTGAGATGCTTCAGGTCATAGACCTCGAGATCAATGGTGAGCTCGGTGAAGTCCGGCGATCGCCGGGACATGCTGATATTGTCGATATTGCCGTCGTGCTCGGCGATCACGGTGGCGACCTGGGCGAGGCTTCCCGGCTCGTTGACATTGTCGACCAGAATTCGCGCCGGAAAGCGCTGCGGCGTCGAGTCCTCGACGTCCCAGCGCACGTCGAGCCAGCGCTCCGGCTGTTCCTCGAAATCCTTCAGCGCCGGCGACTGGATCGGGTAGATGGTGATGCCTTCTCCCGGCGACACGATCCCGACGATCCGGTCGCCCGGCACCGCGCCGCCGTTCGGCGCGAACTTGACCGGCAAGTCGGAATTGAGGCCGCCGATCGGAATGGCGGACGGGCTGCGGGCCGGGTCGGGCGGTGATTTGAGCTTCAACTTGACCGCGAGGCTCTTCTTGGCCCCGAATCGCCCGATGCGTTCTTCCTTGTAATCGGGATACATCGCGCGTGCGACGTCGGACGCTTTCATCTCGCCGCGTCCGACCGACGCCATCACATCCTCAATCGAGGCGCGCGCCAGCCGCGGCAGCGCGCCCTTCAGCTTGTCGTCGGCGTATTGGATCTTCGCGCGCGTAAACAACCGCTCCACGATACGACGGCCGAGACCGACATATTGATCGCGCACCGCCGTGCGGGTTGCGCGCCGGATCGCCGCGCGCGCCTTGCCGGTGACCGCTAGCGCTTCCCAGGCCGACGGTGGCGCCGCCTGCGCCTTCGAGGTCAGCACCTCGACTTCGTCGCCGTTCTGCAGTTCGGACGACAGCGGCGCGAACTTGCCATTGATCTTGCAGCCAACCGCGCTGTTGCCGACATCGGTGTGCACCGCATAGGCGAAGTCGATGACGTTGGCCTGGCGCGGCAGCGCGATCAGCTTTCCCTTCGGGGTGAAGCAGAACACCTGGTCGTGAAACAGCTCCAGCTTGGTGTGCTCGAGAAATTCCTCGGGATTGGCGCTTTCCGACAGGATCCCGATGGTGTGGCGCAACCAGGCGAAGGCGTTGGATTCGCGCTTGAGCAATTCGGTCGGCGAACCGACGCCGTCCTTGTAGAAAGCGTGCGCGGCAATGCCGAATTCCGCGATCTGGTCCATTTCCTCGGTGCGGATCTGCAGTTCGACACGCTGGTTGCCGGGGCCGATCACGGTAGTGTGGATCGAACGATAGTCATTCTGCTTCGGCGTCGAGATGTAATCCTTGAACCGGCCGGGCACCACCGGCCAGGTGGTGTGCACGACGCCGAGCGCGCGGTAACAGGCTTCGACGTCATTCATCACGACGCGGAATCCGAAGATGTCCGACAGTTGCTCGAACCCGACCGACTTGCGCTCCATTTTTGTCCAGATCGAAAACGGTTGCTTGCGTCGGCCATAGACATGCGCCGTCATGCCGTTCTTCTGCAGGTTTCTGGAGAGCTGGCTTTCGATTTCACTGATCAGGTTGCGATTGCGCTCGGCCAGCGAATCCAGCCGCTGCATCACCACCGCATGGGCTTCCGGATCGAGGGTGCGGAACGACAGGTCTTCGAGTTCTTCACGCATCTCCTGCATGCCCATGCGGCCGGCCAGCGGCGCATAGATGTCGAGCGTCTCCTCGGCGATCCGGCGCCGCGCCGCGGGCGGCACAAACTCCAGCGTGCGCATGTTGTGCAGACGGTCGGCCAGCTTGATCAGGAGGACGCGGACGTCGTCGGCAATCGCCAGCAGCAGCTTGCGGAGGTTTTCGGCCTGCTTGGCCTCTCGCGAAACGAGTTCCAGCCGTTTCAGCTTGGTGAGGCCCTCGACCAGCGCGCCGATCTCGTGCCCGAACACCTGGTCGATTTCGGCGCGGGTGGCCTCGGTATCCTCGATGGTGTCGTGCAGCAGGGCCGCGACAATGGTGGCGTCGTCGAGCTTGAGATCGGTGAGGATCGCGGCCACTTCAAGCGGATGTGAAAAATAGGGATCGCCGGACGCGCGGGTCTGCGCGCCGTGGGCCTTCATGGCATAGACGTAGGCGCGATTCAGCAGATCCTCGTTGGTGTCCGGGTTGTAGGATCTGACACGCTCGACCAGATCATATTGCCGCATCATGCCCGCCCGCGGCGACTTGGCCGGCCTGGCTGCGGTGGCCGCCGGTGCGGCCGGCGAAGGCGCCACGGCGACCGAATCGGTCGCGGCCTGCATTTGCCGTGGGGTGCGGCGCCAGCTCGCCATGGATCACTGCCTTCGCGCGGGCCACGGAAACCGGGCCGCCTCATCCTGCGTCGTGTTGCATTTCCGGGCCGAACCGCCGCCGTTCCGGCCGGAACGAGCGGCCTTCGGATGCCGGACCCAGTCTACCGCCAAACCAGCCGTTCCCCGATCAAATTGGAGACAGCCGCTGCCGAATTCGCCTGCGCCGGCAACAAATGCAGGTAACCATGAAAACCTGAACAAAAGCAAAGGCCCGGACAAATGTCCGGGCCTTTTGGTGAATCCAGTCGAGTTGGGAAACCCGTGGTACAATCGGGACGGTTTACTCGTCCTCTTCGGGCTGCTCTTCCGGGGGGGCAAGGCCCTCGAGGCCCTTGAGAAGTTCTTCCTCGGTCATGCGCTCAACCGCGACCTCGGTGTCATCGGCGTCGACGCTGGCGCCTGCCGACCCGATCAAGGGCACCGTATCGGGCTCCGGCTCGTCAACCTCGACGAATTTCTGCAATGAATGAACCAGTTCCTCCCGCAAATCCTCTGGCGAAATCGTCGAATCGGCAATTTCACGTAGCGATACCACCGGATTTTTGTCATTGTCGCGATCAACTGTGAGTTGCGACCCGGACGAAATCATACGGGCGCGATGCGCCGCCAGTAGGACGAGGTCGAACCGGTTGTCTACCTTGTCAATGCAATCTTCTACGGTGACGCGCGCCATCGACTGTCGCTCCGTTAAATGGGACCGAATATGCTGGTTATGCCGGCTAGTTATAGGGCGCGGAGCCTTTTCGCAAGGCCAATTTGTGATTTGGCCTCCGCAATCCGCTCTGCTAACCCATCTCCCGGGGCCCGAAAGGCCGGAGCGTCCGGACACAGCCAAACCCGTGGCGAATGCTGTCCTGGACAAGAAATCGCTTCATTGCACGTCAAAGGTATAGGTCTTTCGTCCTTGCCATACCGCGTTTTGGCGGTGTTTGCTGAGGGCCGATCAAACCGAGCTGTGAACGGCATGTCCTGAATCGCGCGGCCTCGCCGCGCCAAGAACGTTAACAACACCGCGAGAAAACTTGATGTCACCCGCTTCCAACAAGATCGCGCTCTTTATAGATGGCGCCAACCTCTATGCGACCGCCAAGACCCTCGGCTTTGATATCGACTACAAGCGACTGCTGAAGGAATTCCAGGGTCGCGGGACACTGGTGCGCGCGTTCTATTACACCGCGATCATTGAGGATCAGGAATATTCATCGATCCGTCCGTTGATCGACTGGCTGGACTATAACGGCTACACCGTCGTCACCAAGGCCACCAAGGAATTCATCGACGCCAGCGGCCGCCGCAAGGTCAAGGGCAACATGGATATCGAGCTTGCGGTCGATGCGATGGAGCTGGCCGGGCATGTCGACCAGATCGTGCTGTTCTCCGGCGACGGGGACTTCCGGTCGCTGGTCGAGGCCGTGCAGCGCCGCGGCGTCCGGGTGACCGTGATCTCGACGATTTCGAGCCAGCCGCCGATGATCGCCGACGAACTGCGGCGCCAGGCTGACGTCTTCACCGATCTGGTGGAACTGCAGTCCAAGCTTGGCCGCGATCCCTCCGAGCGCCCGGCCCCGCGCGAGCCGCGCCATCACGCACCGCAATTCCTGCAGCGTGCGACCACGATGGCGCCGAGGGGCGATGACGATTTCGACGATTGAAACCGACAGGGTGAGCGAACCGCCGCTCGCCGGCAACGCCCTCCCCAGCGAACCCGGTCCCGATTGCCCGCGCTGTCCACGGTTGGTCAGCTTCCGCGCGGCGGCGCGCGCGCGCGAACCGGCATGGTTCAACGCGCCGGTGCCCTCGTTCGGGGATCCCGATGGACGATTGCTGATCGTCGGTCTCGCACCCGGCCTGCAGGGCGCCAATCGCACCGGACGACCGTTTACGGGCGACTATGCCGGCGACCTGCTCTACGCGACCTTGCTCGAATACGGGTTCGCCAGCGGCGTCTATCAGGCAAGCCCCGACGACGGCCTCAAGCTGGTCGATTGCCGGATCAGCAATGCCGTGCGCTGCGTGCCGCCGCAGAACAAGCCGCTGCCTGTCGAAATCAACAGCTGCCGGACATTCCTGTCCGCGACCATCGCGACCATGCCGAGGCTGCGCGCCATCGTGGCGCTCGGCCGGGTGGCGCACGACTCGGTGCTGAAAGTGCTGGCCTTGCGCGCCGCCGCGGCGCCCTTTGCCCATGGCGCGATGCATCAGGCCGCGGCCACCAGGCTTTACGACAGCTATCACTGCTCGCGCTACAACACCAACACCAGGGTGCTGACGCCCGACATGTTTCGCCGCGTGTTCGCCGCCGTGCGCGCGGATCTCGCCTGACGGTCGTTCAACCTTCGCTTCGCCGTCCCGGATTTCGCTTCGCTCCATCCGGGCTACAAATTCCGTAGCCCGGATGGAGCGCAGCGCAATCCGGGTTCCGGGCATGACGGCGAAACCGCTAAATCGGATTCTTCTTGAGCCACGCCAGCACGTCGCCGGCGTTGCGGTCGGGCGGAAACACCGGATAGAACACGCACGTGATGCGGGCATCGTCGATGATCAACGCGAACCGCTTGATCAGGGTCAGCCCCGCCACCTGCATGGTCGGCAGATTGAGCGCGCGCGTCAATGCGAGCTTTTCATCCGACAACACCGGGAATGGCAAATGCAGCCGCGAGGCCATTTCGGTCTGGTAGGCGTTGCTTTGGGTCGACAGCCCGAACATCTGCGCCGCGCCGGCCGCCTTCAGTTCCGCGAACAGGTCGCGGAACGCGCAGGTCTGCGGCGTGCAGCCGCGTGCGCCGGGAATCATGTCCCAGTCGTCGACCAGGCTGATCTTGCCGGGCTCGCCAGTGCGGGGGTAGGCGAACACGACGGTACGTCCCGGCAGCGCCGCCAGCGTCACCGCGGTATCGTCGGTGGCGATCAGGCTCAGCGGCGGGATGGTCATGCCCGCAAGGTGCGCCGCGGCGCCGTCGTCGGCCGGCGCCGGGATCTTGCTCCAATCGACCTCGAGCAGGTTCTTCTGGTTCATCGCTGCTTCCTCGGCTTATCCCCGCGCCCGCATCAGGCGTCCTTTCTCCCGGCTCCAGTCGCGCTTTTTCTCGGTCTCACGCTTGTCGTGCAGCTTCTTGCCCTTGGCGATCGCCAGCAACAGCTTGGCCCGCCCGCGCTCATTGAAGTAGAGCTTGAGCGGAATCAGCGTCATGCCCTCGCGGTCGACCGCGCCCATCAGCCGGTTGATCTGCTTCTTGTGCAGCAGCAGCTTGCGCGGCCGTTTCGGCTCGTGATTGAAGCGGTTGGCCTGGAGATATTCCGGGATATTGGCATTGATCAGCCATATCTCGCCGTCCCTGGAATCCGCGTAGGATTCCGCGATCGTGGTCTTGCCGCTGCGGATCGACTTGACCTCGGTGCCGGTCAGCGAAATGCCGGCTTCGATCGTATCTTCGATGGCATAGTTGAAGCGGGCCTTGCGATTTTCGGCGACGACCTTGATCGCGCGCTCGTTTTTCCCCGCCACGTCACGCCTTCTTCAGGAGATCGCGGATCTCGGTGAGCAGTTCTTCCTCGCGGGTCGGCTTCGGCGGCGGCGCCGGAGCGGCTTCATCCTTGCGCTTCAGCTGGCTCATCAGACGAACCACCATGAACAAAACGAAGGCGATGATGATGAAATTCAGCGTCAGCGTCAGAAAATTGCCCCATGCCAATACCGCGCCCTGTTTTTTCGCATCGGCAAGATTGCCTGCCGTCACCGCTTTCGAGAGGCCGGTGAAATAATTCGAGAAGTCGAGCCCGCCGGTGATCGAGCCGATGATGGGCATGATGACGTCGGCGACCAGCGAGGTCACGATGGCGCCGAACGCGGCGCCGATAATGACGGCAACCGCGAGGTCGACCACGTTGCCTTTCATCGCGAATTCACGGAATTCCTTCAACATCTGCAACCTCTTCCCTTTGGCGCCGAGAACCAGAAGGCTTCCCGCGATGACCCGGCAGTCTAGTTGATCAGACCCGCATGCACCATGGCGTTGCGCACGGCGACCCGCGTCGGCTCGGACACCGGCACCATCGGCAGCCGCAGTTTCTCGTCCATCTTGCCGAGCAGCGACAGCGCGTATTTCACCGGCGCCGGACTGGCCTCGATGAAGAGATTGGTGTGCAGCGGCATCAGCTTGTCGTGCAGCTTGAGCGCGGCGGCGAGATCGCCCTTCTGCCAGGCCAGGTGAAATTCGGAACACAGCCGCGGCGCGACATTGGCGGTAACGGAGATGCAGCCATGACCGCCATGGGCCATGTAACCGAGCACGGTGGCGTCCTCGCCCGACAATTGGTTGAAGTCCTCGCCCATCGCCGCGCGCTGCTGCGAAACCCGCACCATGCTTGCGGTCGCATCCTTGACGCCGGCGATGTTCTTCAGTTCGAACAGCCGCGCCATCGTATCCACACTCATATCGATCACCGAGCGCGGCGGGATGTTGTAAATCATGATCGGGATTCCGATCGCATCGTTGATCGCCTTGAAGTGCTGGTACATGCCTTCCTGCGTCGGCTTGTTATAGTACGGTGTTACCACCAGCACGGCGCTGGCACCGGCCTTTTCGGCATGTTGTGCAAGTTCGATCGCTTCCCTAGTCGAATTGGAGCCGGCGCCGGCAATCACAGGCACCCTCCCCCTGGCTTCGTCGATGCACCATTCGACCACACGCCGGTGCTCGTCATGGCTGACCGTCGGACTTTCGCCGGTGGTTCCCACCGGCACGAGACCATGCGTACCCTCGGCGATCTGCCAGCTAACCAGCGCGCGAAAGGCGGCCTCGTCGAGCGAGCCGTTCTTGAATGGCGTGACCAGCGCCGTGAAGGAGCCCCGAAAATTCGTCCTGGCTGCCATGAACTCCTCCGAACGCGCGATTGACGGTATTGCCGCTACGAGAATAGTCGATTCATAACGGGTCTGTCGATCAGGCGAAAGGCCCTGATCCGGCCGCGATTTTGCCGCGGAACGGGCGCAGACATCGGCGGTTTCGGCCTGTTTAATATTTTGTCCATATATTCAATCAAGTAGTCCTAGGACACCAGCGCTTGAATGATTCGCCGCGAAGGAACGCTGTGACCCGATCCGCCCACGCAGCCGCCTTGCGTTCCACGGCTTTATCAACAGCCCTGGCAATTGGCCTCGTGCTGGCGGTGGGATGGCCGGCGCTCGCGACCACCGCCTCGGCCAGGGCAAAAGTTCCGCTGCCAAAGCCGCGGCCGATCGCACGAAGCGTCATTCCGAAGACAACACCCGCCGCAAAGACCCTCGCCAGGACGGCTGCGGCCCCGGCGGCGCCCGGTCGTGTGGCACCGGCAATCGAGCCCGCGACGCGCCAGCATGCAGCCCTGCCACCGCCGCGCCGGCCAGCGCCAGCCGCCGCGGTGGCTGCCACCTCGACGACGTCGCACGCCGACGCCGAGGCGCTGGAGAATGTCATTGAACTCGTGCGCAAGCACAAACCTGCGGACGCGACCGAGGTCGAGGCGGCGATATCGGATCCGGTGGCGCGGAAACTTGCCGAATGGATCATCCTGCGCAGCGACGATAACGGCGCGTCGGTCGAACGCTATCGCGCCTTCATCGCCGCCAATCCAAGCTGGCCTTCGCAGACCTTCCTGCGCCGGCGTCTGGAGGCCGCACTGTGGGATGACCACCGCGACGACGCCACCGTACTGGCCTGGTTCGAAAATGAATCGCCGCTGTCCGCCAAAGGCAAATTCTCGCTGGCGCACGCGCTGATCGGGCGCGGCGACCGCGCCAATGCGGAGCGCCTGGTGCGCGACGCCTGGCGCAACGACGCGATGTCGGAGGAGACCGAAAACGCGGCACTGGAGCAGTTCGGCGCGTTGCTGACGCCGGGCGATCAAAAGGCGAGGATGGATCTTCTGCTCTATGGCAGCGAGCACGAGGCCGCACTGCGCGCCGCCAAACGGATCGGAAGCAGCGAGGTCGCGCTGGCGAAGGCACGGATCGCAGCCTATCGCAAGGCATCCAACACCAGGGCATTGCTCGAGGCCGTGCCGCGTGAGCTGCATAGCGACCCCGGCTACATCTTCAGCAAGATCCAGCTGCTGCGGCGCGAAGAGAAATTTGCCGAGGCCGCGCAGCTGATGCTGAACGCGCCGAGGGATCCGGCCCGTCTGTACAATGTCGATGAATGGTGGATCGAGCGGCGGCTGCTGTCGCGCAAGATGCTCGATATCGGAGAGAACCGCACGGCGTATCTGATCGCGCGCGACGCCGCCCTGCCCGCGCGCGATATCTACAAGACGGAGCAGGAATTCACCGCCGGCTGGATTGCGTTGCGCTTTCTAAGGGATCCGGCGACGGCTGCGCAACATTTTGCGCGCATCGGGGTCGGCAGCGTCAACCCGACCACGCTGGCGCGGGCCGGCTACTGGCAAGGACGGGCGGCCGAGGCCGCCGGCCGCATCCAGCAGGCGCGCGCCGCCTACAGCGCGGCGGCGGTACAATCGACCAGCTACTACGGCCAATTAGCCCGCGCCAAGCTCGGCCTGCCCCAGATCGAGCTGAACGGCGCGCCGGCCGCGCGCGGACGCGGCATCGAACGGCTGGAAATCGTCCGCGCGGTGCAATTGCTGTACGCGCTGGACGAACGCGAAATCGCGGTCCCGATCTTCGCCGACATGGGCGACAATGGCGATCCCGACGCCCTGGTTGGGCTTGGCGAGCTCGCCTCGCGCAACGGCGATGCGCGCGGAATGCTGCTGCTTGGCAAGGCCGCGCTCAACCGCGGCCTGCCGTTCGATTTCTACGCCTACCCGGTGAACGGGATTCCGCCGTTCAAGTCGATCGGACCCGATATTGAACAGAGCGTCGTTTTTGCGATCGCCCGGCAGGAAAGCGCCTTCAATCCGGCCGTGGTCTCGCCGGCACAAGCCTACGGCTTGATGCAAGTGACGCCGGACGCGGGCCGTTATGTCTGCAAGAAATATGGCGTGGGCTTCGATCTCGGCCGGATGAAGACCGATCCGGTCTATAATGCGGCGCTGGGCGCGGCCGAGCTCGGCGGCCTGCTTGAGGATTACCGCGGCTCCTACATCATGGCCTTTGCGGCCTACAATGCCGGCCGCGGCAGCGTAAAAAAGTGGATCGAACGGTACGGCGACCCGCGCGATCCCAAGGTCGACGCGGTCGACTGGGTCGAACAGATTCCATTCTCCGAGACCCGCAACTATGTGCAGCGGATCATGGAGAACTTGCAGGTCTATCGGGCGCGATTTGGTGGCGGAACGCGGCTTCAGATCGAGGCCGACCTGCACCGCGGCGCCAGCGTCGAATAGTCTTCTCGACGCCATCACCGTTCCGCCCCGGCCATCACCCTGTTCCGGCCGTAAAATTGCCGATGACTTGGCGGCAAAATCGGCCGACAATGGCTTTCGATTTCCGAGCCCGGCGGCGCGCCGGGCAGTTCCCGTAGCGAAAACCGCGAGGATCCCTCATGACATCATGGAAGCTGATCGGCCTGGCACTCGGCGCATCGCTGGCGCTGTCGACCGCGGCGTTGGCGCAGGACATCACCATCGCCGTGGCCGGCCCGATGACCGGCGGCGAATCCGCGTTCGGCCGGCAGATGAAGAACGGCGCCGAGCAGGCGGTGGCCGATCTCAATGCCGCCGGCGGGGTGCTCGGCAAGAAACTGGCGCTGGATGTCGAGGACGATGCCTGCGATCCCAAGCAGGCGCGCTCGGTCGCGGAGAAGATCGCCAGCGCGAAGATTCCATTCGTCGCCGGCCATTATTGTTCGTCGTCATCGATTCCGGCTTCGGAAGCCTATGCGGACGGCAACGTGCTGCAGATCACCCCGGCCTCGACCAATCCGCTGTTCACCGAGCGCAAGCTCTGGAACGTGGCGCGGGTCTGCGGCCGCGACGACCAGCAGGGCGCGGTCGCCGGCGAGTACATCGCGAAAAACTACAAGGGCAAGAATATCGCCATCCTCGACGACAAGACGACCTACGGCAAGGGCCTTGCCGACGAGACCAAGAAGGCGCTCAACAAGGCCGGCGTGACCGAGAAGATGTACGAGTCCTACAACAAGGGTGACAAGGATTTCAACGCCATCGTGTCGCGGCTGAAGCGCGACAACATCGATCTGGTCTATGTCGGCGGCTACCATCAGGAGGCCGGCCTGATCGTGCGCCAGATGCGCGATCAGGGCCTCAAGACGGTCCTGATGGCGGGCGACGCGCTGGCCGACAAGGAGTTCGCCTCGATCACCGGGCCGGCCGGCGAAGGCACGCTGTTCACCTTCGGTCCCGATCCGCGCAACAAGCCGACCGCCAAGGCGATCGTCGAGAAGTTCAGGGCCAAAAACATCGATCCGGAGGGCTACACGCTCTACACCTACGCGGCGATGCAGGTCTGGTCGAACGCCGTCAAGAAGGCCGGCACCACCGATCCGAAGAAAGTGATGGACGTGATCAAGGCCGGTTCATGGGATACGGTGATCGGCACCCTGCAGTTCGATGCCAAGGGCGACATCAAGCAGATCGACTATGTCGTCTACAAATGGGATGCCAGCGGCGGCTACGCCGAGGTCAGTCCGAAGGCCTCGTGAGA
>Ga0208849_1000612_pt1 | contig 31718 bp, 29 predicted proteins | sample NGESurdeep072012_10_FD_184470 | JGI IMG/M metagenome (GOLD analysis project Ga0208849, IMG submission 184470) | Arctic peat soil microbial communities from Barrow, Alaska - NGEE Surface sample 53-3 deep-072012 (SPAdes) | ecosystem: Environmental > Terrestrial > Soil > Wetlands > Peat ... | reverse complement strand
TGTTGCGGTAGCGCTCGACATGGCCCGCGGCCCCGCGGCGCGCACGACCCGACTGGTGGCGAACCCGTCTTCGTTCTGGCCGAAGACCTGGACCACGCCCATGCCGGAGTGCGCGGCCACGCTCACGGCGGTGCCGTGGGGGAGCTCCACCACGAGATTGCCGATCCCGACCGAGGCGGTGACGTGGGTGGTGCCGGGTCCGAAGGTGACGTCGCTCAGGTCGACCCGCATGGTGCCGATGGCCAGTCGATAGCGCGGTTGCACCTGCGCGGCGGCAGTGGGACGCCACTGCGTGTTGCCCACCCCACCGCTCAACGGCACCCCGCTCAGGGCTTCGACCGAGAACACCGTGGCGATGGCGACGACCGCGACGGCCACGACGGCGAGAAGGGTCGTGAGGAACACCCATCGCAGTGGGGACCGCGCGCCCCGCCCGCTCTTCACCACCAGGACGACGGCGAGAGCCAGCGCACTCAGACCGAAGAAGAACCCGAACCCGCCCGCCCCCCCGTCCCAGTGCCGCCACCACGGGCCGCTGGAGAAGAGGTTCGACAACGCGATGATCCCCACCACGGTCCCCAGCACGATGGCGACGAGGCTGCGCCGGCGCGGCCTGCGCTCCATGAAGTCCTGCACCACGGCCCGGCCCGAGTCCTCGCCCGGGATGAGAAGCCACCCCGCCACGTACAGCAACAGACCCGAGCCCCCGAGCACCGCGAGCGCCACGAAGGCGATCCGGACGATGACCACGTCGATGTCGAGATACTCCGCCAGTCCCGCCGCCACGCCGCCGAGGATCCGGTTCCGCGGGGAGCGGCGCAGGGCGCGGCGGTGTTCACCACCACCGGGGCCCGAGCCGGCCGACGCCGCCCACCCCCCGGGCGGAGGTCCGGGGGGATCGGGCGGCGCGGGGGGATCAGGTGTTGACGGCGGGGGAGGAGGTGGTTGGGCCTCCCATGCCCCGAATGTCGGTGCGGGGGCGACCACCGCTCCTGTCTCGGTCCCTGATGCGGGCTCGGTCCCTGATTCGGTCTGTTCCGACGGGGGCTGGTCGGCCCCGTGGTCCTCGGTGATGTCGTCCATGGGTCGATCATCAGCCAATCCCCGCTGAAGCGAAATCGGGAATGACCCCGAGGAATACCCCGAGCCCCCTTGGCCCGTCAGGGACCTCACCCGTGGTCGAGGCCGTCCTCGCATGGGATCATCGCCATATCAGCGAACACGCCGAACCGGTCGAGCCCACCGTGTCCTTTCCGCCGCCGGGTCCCGTGCTCCCCGGCGCCTGGCCGCCGCCCCCACCGCCGGCTGCCCCGCCAATCCCACCACCGGGCAGCGGGACCGGCCCGGCTCCGCACCGCGGCCATCGCCGGACCTGGTGGCGGGCGTCGAGAGCCCCGGGGCCCCTGCGCCGCAGCACCTCGGACCGCCTGGGCGGAGGCGTGGCGGGAGGCCTGTCGGCGCGCTTCGGGATCGACGCCAACCTCATCCGGTTCGCCTTCATCCTGGTTTCCATCGGCGCCGGCACGGGCCTGGCGGCGTACGTGGTGGCGTGGCTCGTCATCCCCTCCCAGGGCTCGACCACGTCGATCGGCCGGCGGGCGATGGCGGACCGGCGCACGGTGGGGTTGGCATTGGCCTTCGTCACCGCGCTGGTCGCCGTGCTGCTGGTGTTGGGTGCCCTCGGCCTCACCTTCGCCGCCAACCTGGTGTGGCCGGTGTCGATCGCACTGGGCGGCCTGGTGTTGGTGTGGCGGGGGTCCGACGACGAGGAACGGGCGCACCTGAGCGAGCTGGTGGGGCGGGCGCCGTTGATCGGGTCACCCGGGCACAGCACGCGACGCTCCACCGTCGTCCGTGTGGTGGTGGGCGCCTTCCTCGTGCTCGTGGGCCTCGGAGACCTCGTGGCCTCGAGCCATCCCACCCTCAGCACCATCAAGACCGTCCTGGCCGTGAACGTCGTCATCGTCGGGTTCCTGGTGGTGTTCGGCCCCTGGTGGCTGCGCCTGGCCCGTGACCTGGGGGTGGAGCGCCGCGAACGGGTGCGCAACGAGGAGCGCGCCAACATGGCGGCCACGGTGCACGACTCGGTGCTCCAGACCCTGGCCCTCATCCAGCGTGCTGCGGGTGACCAGGGTGAGGTGACGCGTCTGGCTCGGGCCCAAGAGCGCGAGTTGCGCGCCTGGTTGTTCGAAGGTCGCTCGCCGGGGTCGTTCAATGGCGAGGTGTCGACGGTGTCGCAGGCCGTCACCGTGATCGAGGGCGACGTCGAGGCGAGTCACCGGGTGGCGGTGGAGTCGGTGACGGTGGGTGATTGCGAGCTGACGACGGAACTGCGCGCCCTGCTGGGGGCGGGGCGCGAGGCCACGGTGAACGCGGCCAAGTGGTCGGGCGCATCGAGTGTCTCGCTCTTCGTCGAGGTCGAGCCGTTGCAGGTGTCGATCTTCGTGCGCGACCGGGGCCAGGGATTCGATCCCGAGGCCGTGGATGGCGACCGGCAGGGGATCGCCGAGTCCATCCGGGCCCGCATGAGCCGCCACGGCGGACGTGCGTTCATCCGCAGCGCGCCGGGTGAGGGAACCGAGGTCGAACTGGTCATGCCCAGGGTGGGACCGGGTCGTGGGTGAGGCGCAGGGAACCGGCTCTGGTGCCGGGCCCCGAGCCAAGGTGCGCGTGTTCCTGGTTGACGACCACCATCTCTTTCTGTCCGGGGTGCGCGCCGAGCTCGGCGACGCGGTGGAGGTGGTCGGTGACGCCGACGAGGTGGGGGCGGCCATCGAGCTCATCGCCGAACGGGTGCCCGATGTCGTCCTCGTCGACGTCCACATGCCCGACGGTGGCGGCCAAGCCGTGATCGAGGCCATCGGGCGCACCCATCCTCAGGTCCGCTTCCTTGCCCTGTCGGTGTCCGACGCCGCCGAAGACGTGATCGGCGTCATCAGGGCGGGTGCGCGGGGCTATGTCACCAAGACCATCTCGGGGCCCGAGCTCACCGACGCCGTCGAACGGGTGGCCGACGGCGACGCCGTATTCTCGCCCCGACTGGCCGGATTCGTCCTCGACGCCTTCGCCGCCGACCCCGGCGCCGCGGGCGGCGCCGTCCCGTCCTTCGACCCCGAGCTGGACCAGCTCACGCCGCGCGAGCGCGAAGTGCTACGGCTCATTGCACGCGGGTACGCCTACAAGGAGGTGGCGCGCGAGCTGTCGATCTCGGTCAAGACCGTCGAGAGCCACGTGTCCGCCGTGTTGCGCAAGCTGCAGCTGTCCAGCCGTCACCAGCTGACCCGGTGGGCGTCGGAGCGGCGCCTGCTGTGAACGGGCCCAGGGCTCAGGGGTCGCGCCGGATCATGAGGACGCCGCCGATCACGAGGGCCCCGAGGGCGTACCCGCACAACAGGGCGAAGCCGTGCCAGAACGGGAACGAGGGGAGGAAGTCGGCGTGCGCACCCTGGAGGGTGGTGCTCGTCATGGCCGAGCCGATGGTGGCGGGGAGATATCGACCGATGGGCCAGCCGATCTTGGCGGGGAAGGCCGAGTCGACCAGAGGCAGGATCAGCAAGATGGCCACGAAGGTGGTGATGGACCCCGCCGTGTGCCGGATGATGGTGGCCAGGCCCAGCGCGAACAGGCCCAGGACGGTGAGGAAGAGGCCGCCCCCGATGACGGCGCGCACCACGTCATGGTCCGACAGCGTGGCGGTGGGGGCCGAGCCCGACATGATGGCCTGGCCCACGAAGAAGGCCGAGAACGACACGGCCTCGCTCACGACCAAGGACAGCACCCCGAACACGGCCGCCTTGGCCCCGAGCACGACCGGCCGGCGGGGGATGGCGGCCAGGGTGGCACGGATCGACCCCGACCCGTACTCGGCGCTGATGGTGAGCACCCCGAGGACGCCGATGGCGAGCTGTCCGAACACGAGCCCGGTGAGGCTGACGCTGGTGGGATCGAACAGCACCATGTTGATGACCCCGCCGTTGCGCCACCGCGACGCCTCGCTGGCGCTGGCCAGGATGCCGATGCCGAGGCCGGCGACCACGGTGGCGAGAAGGCACCACGCCGTGGAGCGCACGGTGCGGATCTTGGTCCACTCGGCCCGCAACGCGCCCGAGATGCGAACCCGGCCGGGCGGGAGGGCGCGGGGGGCGCCGACGGTGACGGGGGTGCTCGACACCATCAGGGTCGGCTCTCGGTCTCGGCCGGCGAGGCGCTGACGTCATCGGCGCGGAACTCGACGCTCTCGTGGGTGAGCTCCATGAAGGCCTCCTCGAGCGAGGCGGCGTGGGGGGCCAGCTCGTGCAGGGCTACGCCCAGGCCGGCCGCCATGTCCCCGATGGCCGCGGCCTCGAGCCCGCTGACGACGAGGGCGCCGTCGGGCTCGGGGTGGACGCGTCCCCCCGCCCCCACCATGGCCACGGTGAGCACGTCGGGCTTCGGCGTGCGCACCCGGACCGAGGCGCGCGAGCTCTGAGCCACGAAGGCGGCCACGGGCTGATCGGCGATGAGCCTGCCGCGGCCGATGACCACGAGATGATCGGCGGTGAGCGCCATCTCGCTCATGAGGTGGCTCGAGACGAACACGGCGCGACCTTCGGCCGCTAGGCGCTTGAGCAGCGTCCGGACCCACAAGATGCCCTCGGGGTCGAGCCCGTTGATGGGCTCGTCGAACAGCAGCACCCCGGGGTCCCCGAGGAGGGCGGCGGCGATGCCCAGTCGCTGGGTCATGCCCAAGGAGAATTTCCCGGCGCGCTTGCGCGCCACCGCGGCGAGTCCCACGAGCTCGAGGAGCTCGTGGACGCGCTCCGGCGCGATGTCGTTGGTCTGGGCCAGGGCCCACAGATGGTTGTAGGCACTGCGGCCGGGGTGCACCGCCTTGGACTCGAGGAGCCCCCCCACCTCGCGCAACGGCCACGGGAGGTCGTGGTAGCGGCGACCGCCTACCGTCACACTCCCGCCGTTAGGGCGGTCGAGCCCCATGATCATGCGCATGGTGGTGGACTTGCCCGAGCCGTTGGGCCCGAGAAAGCCCGTGACCTGGCCGGGCCGCACGACAAAGGACAGGCCGTCGACGGCCAGGGTGTCGCCGTAGCGCTTGGTCAGACCCCTGGCCTCGATCACGCCCGGCCCTCTCAGCGTTGGTGGGGATGGCCGCCGCGGAAGAAACGGTCGAAGAGGCCGTCCACCCCGGCGCCGTGCAGGGTCATCCCCCCGTCGACCACGAGGGTCTGACCCGTGATGAAACGAGCGAGGTCCGAGCACAAGAACAGCATCACGTCGGCCACGTCCTCGGGTTCGCCGACCCGGGCCGCCGGGGTCATGCGCCCGTAGTGGGCATCGGCGTCGGGCACGATCTCGAGGAGCGGGCGGGTCAGGTTGGTCCGGATCATGCCCGGTGCCACGGCGTTGACGCGCAGGACAGGCCCGTACTCGAGCGCGGCGGACGCCGTCAGGGCGATGACCCCGGCCTTAGCGGCCGAGTACGGGGTCTCCCCGGCCGAGGGTCGGGTGGCGCTGATCGACGACGTGTTGACCACTGCACCCCCGCCTCCCGCCAGCAGGTGGGGGACGCCGGCGCGCATGCCGTTGAACACCCCGGTCAGGTTGAGGCGCACGACGCGGTCCCACTCGACAGGGTCCCAGTCGGCCAGGCCGACCATGGTGCTCCCGCCGGCGTTGTTGACGAGGATCGATAGGCCGCCCAGCTGCTGCACGGCGCTGTCCACCGCGGCGCGCAGTGCCTCGGCGTCGGTGACGTCCACGGCGAGGGCGATGCCGTCGATCTCGCTGGCCGTGGCCTGGGCGCTGTCACCGTCGATGTCGAGCACCGCCACCGCCGCGCCCTCGGCGGCGAAGCGAAGACAGGCGGCGCGTCCGATGCCCGATCCCCCTCCGGTCACCACGGCGCGCTGGTCTTGGACGAGGCCCATGTCAGTGCGTCTCCTCGGTGGGTGCCTCGCCCTCCCCGTCACCGTCACCGTGGCCGGTGCCGACGAGGGCGTCGCGCAGCTCCCGCTTCAGCACCTTGCCCTGGGGATTGCGGGGCAGGGGATCGGACCGGAACCAGATGTGGGTGGGCACCTTGAAGCCAGCCAGGCGCTCCTTGACGTGGCGGGTCAGCTCCTCGGCGGTCACCTTGGCACCGGGTCGCAACACGACCGCAGCCCCCACCTCCTCACCGAGGATGTCGTGGGGGACGCCGATGACCGCGGTGTCGGCCACGGCGGGATGCTCGAACAGCGCCGCCTCGACCTCCACCGAGTAGACGTTCTCCCCACCCCGGATGACCATGTCCTTGGCCCGGTCGACGATGTACACGAACCCGTCCTCGTCGATCCTGGCGATGTCTCCGGAGTGGAGCCACCCCCGGGTGAAGGTCGCCGCCGTGGCCTCGGGCTTGTTCCAGTACCCGCGCACCACGTTGGGCCCCTTGATCCACAGCTCGCCCGTGACCCCGGGCCCGGCGGGCAGGTCGTGGGCCGGTTCGTCACCACTGAAGCCGTCGGGCACGACGGCCACGTCACAAACGGGGACGGGTGGGCCGACGCTGTCGGGCTTGTGCACGTAGTCGTCGCCGCTGTTCATGGTGGTCACCGAGGAGGTCTCGGTGAGCCCGTAGCCATTGGAGGGCGCGCTCACCGGGAAGTGCTCTTTGATGCGACGCACGAGGTCGGGTGGCGCGGGAGCCCCGCCATAGGCGACGGATCGGACCGAGGACGTGTCGCGGGTGGCGAAGCTCGGTGCGTCGATCACCTGCATGACCATGGCGGGGACGCCCCCGAAGGTGACGATGCGCTCGCGTTCGATGAGCTCCAGTGCCCGTTCGGGATCCCAATGGTGCATCATGACGAGCTTGTTCCCCGCCGCGGTGTTGGCCACCAGGACCGAGTGGCATCCGGTGGCGTGGAAGAGCGGCACCGAGAGGAGGTAGGCACCGGGGCCCCCGTGCTCCGCCTCTCGCGGGCCCCGGCGACTCGGCGAGCGCATGCCGGCCCGGGTGTTGAGGAAGAACAGGCTCATGAGGTTGGTGCCCATGTTGCGGTGCGTGCCCACCGCGCCCTTGGGCTTCCCGGTGGTGCCCGAGGTGTAGAAGATGGTGGCGTCGTCTTCGGGGCCGATGCTCACATCGGGCAGGGTGACATCGGCGCCGGGCGTGCCGACCAGCTCGGCGAACGAGACGATGGGCACGGGCGCGCCCGGCACGCTGTGCACCGGCACCCGGTCCTCGTGGGTGACCACCACGGCGCGGAGCTCGGGAAGCTCGGCCAGGTGCGGCATCAGGCGGTCGAGGCGCGCCGCGTCGACGAAGGCCACCTTGGTGCCGGAGTCGGCCAACCCGTAGTGGAGCTCGGGGCTGGTCCACCAGGCGTTGAGGGGCACCACCACGCCACCGGCCACGGCCGCCCCCCAGAACGCCATGGCCCACTCGGGGAGGTTGCGCATGGCGATGGCCACCCGGTCCCCCAGCCCGATCCCGAAGCGGGTGCCTAGCTGATGGGCGATGGTGGCGGCGAGGCGAAAGTTCTCCTCGTAGGTGATGCGCTCGTCCTCGTACACGAGGTAGCCGCTGTCCCCGTGGCCCCGTGATAGCTCCAACACCACCCGCAGGCTGGTGGGGCAGTTCTTCCACACCCGTGTGAGCACTCCCCGGATCTCGACCTCCTCCATCTCGAACATCTGGCCCGGGGCGGTGAGCGCCGCCGTTGCCTCTTCGATCGACATGGTCGGGTGCTGCGACATCGGGAGATCGCCGTCGGGCTCGACCATCCTCAGCGCGCCCCGCCCCGGGTGGCCATGGGCCGGCGACGCCGCCAGGCATCGGCGACATGGGGTGGCGTCCATCCCGCGTCGGAGGGGTCGATCGTGGTCCCCGGGGCGACGATGGCGTCGATCCTGTCCAAGACGTCATCGGACAGGGCGACGTCGCTCGCTCCCAGGGTGCCGGTCATCTGCTCCATGGTGCGGGGACCGATGATGGCGGAGGTCACCGCAGGATTGGTGAGCACGAAGGCCAGGGCGAGATGGGTGAGCGGGACCCCGGCCTCGGCCGCCACCTCGACGAGGGACTCCACCGCATCGAGCTTGGCGTTCACCTGGGGCCTCGACGGCGAGAACCGGTCGGGCATACGGCTGGCACGGCCTCCCTCGGGCAGGGGGGCGTCCTTGCGGTACCGGCCGGTGAGCCAGCCCCCGTTGAGAGGGCTCCACACGATGACCCCCATCCCGTAGCGCTGACAGGCGGGCAACACCGCAGCCTCCACGGCCCGGGCCAGGATCGAGTACGGAGGTTGCTCGCACTCGAATCGCTCGCGTCCGCGCCGTTCCGCCACCCACTGGGACTCGACGATGAAATCGGCGGGAAAGGTCGAGCAGCCGATGGCCCGCACCTTCCCCTGGTGCACGAGGTCGGACAGCGCACCCAAGGTGTCGTCGATATCGCAAGTGGGGTCGGGCCGATGAATCTGGTAGAGGTCGATCCAGTCGGTCCGGAGTCGCCGCAGGCTCGACTCCACCTCGCGCACGATCCAGCGTCGAGAGTTCCCGGTGAAATTGGGATCTGCACCCATGGGGGCGTGGATCTTGGTGGCGAGGATCACGCCATCGCGGCGACCGCCCGCCAGAGCTTTGGCCACGATCTCCTCGGACTCGCCCCCGGAGTAGACATCGGCGGTGTCGATGAAGTTGATCCCGGCATCGATCGCCTTGTGGACGATGCGGACGCAGTCGTCGTGATCGGGGTTCCCCCATGCGCCGAACATCATCGCCCCGAGACACAGCGGCGATACCCGCATGCCGGTGCGACCGAGAGTACGAAGGTCCATCGGGTTCCTTTCTTTGTGTTCGGGGCTGCGGTAGGGCCGGTTACGGCGTGGGGGGTGCGGCGGCGAAGATGGTCTTGCGGTAGAAGGCCAATTCGGCCACCGATTCGCGCACGTCGTCGAGGGCGCGGTGCGAGGTCTTTTTGTCCGGAGCCTGGGCCAGCACCCCGGGATACCAGCGCCGGCACAGTTCCTTGACGGTGGAGACGTCGACGGACCGGTAGTGGAGCCAGTCCTCGATGGCGGGCAGGTGCACGGCCAGGAAGCGGCGATCGGTGCCGATGGAGTTGCCGCACAGCGGGACCGTGCCTTTGGCCGGCACGTGCTCCTTGAGGAATGCCAGGGTCTGGCGCCCGGCTTCCTCGAGGGTGAGCGTGGAGGCCTCGATCGAGGCCAACAGCCCCGACCGGGTGTGCATGTCCCGGACGACGGGCTCCATGGCCTTGAGCTCGTCCGGCCCGGTGTGGACGACGAGGTCGGGTCCCTCGGCGATCACGGCCAGGTCGTCGTCGGTGATGAGGGTGGCGATCTCGACGATGACGTGGCGGGCCGGGTCGAGGCCCGTCATTTCGAGGTCCATCCATACGAGCACCCGGGGGATGCTACCGGCGTACCGAGGAGCGCTTCGGTCCCGGCTCCGGGGCACCCGCCGCACCGTGGGGGATAGGGTCATGCGGTGCTCGAGGTGCCCCTCGTCCTCCTCGATCCTGACCTGCCCCCGCCTTCGTACGCTCGCCCAGGCGATGCCGGGGCCGATCTCTACGCCCGCGAGGACGCCGTCCTTGCGCCCGGTGGTGGACGGGCGCTCGTGCCCACCGGTGTCGCAATCGCCATTCCTCCCGGCTACGCCGGATTCGTGCAACCACGGAGCGGTCTCGCCCTTCGACACGGCGTGACCTGTCTCAACACCCCGGGACTCATCGACGCCGGCTACCGCGACGAATTGCGCGTCCTCTTGGTCAACACCGACCCTTCCACCCCGTACGAGGTTCACCGGGGTGACCGCATCGCCCAGCTCGTCATCCAGGCGGTGGAGGAGGCCGCGTTCGTGGAGGCGGACGAGGGGGGGCTTCCGGACTCGGTCCGAGGTCTCGGTGGGTTCGGCCACAGCGGTCGATGACGGGGCACAGGCCAGGCACGGGTAGGGCCCGCTGATGGAGCGTGTCAGCGGTGTGGACGCCACGTTCCTGGCCCTCGAGACCGACACCATGCACATGCACGTGGGGGCGGTCATGGTCTTCGACCCCTCGTCCTCGGATCTCGCCGACGATGTCGCCACGCGCTACTTCGATCGCCTGCGTGGCGTGGTCGACGAGCGCATCCACCTCGTCCCGCCGCTGCGCCGGCGCGTGGTGCGCGTCCCGTTCGGGATCCAGCACCCCATGTGGGTGGAGGACCCGGACTTCGAGCTCGACTACCACCTGCGGCGGGCCAGCCTTCCCGCACCGGGAGGGCCGACCGAGTTGGCGGCGTTCGTGGCCGACCTGGCCGGTCGTCCCCTCGACCAGGACAGCCCGTTGTGGGAGATCCACGTCGTCGAAGGGCTCGAGTCGGGCCACGTGGCGGTGGTCCCCAAGGTCCACCATGCGTTGTTCGACGGTGCGTCGGGAGTCGAGGTGGTGGCGTCGTTCCTCGACACAGGCCCCGTGGCGCGCGTGGTGCCGTTCCCGTCACGGCCGTGGCGTCCCGAGCCGATCCCCACCGAGACGGAGCTGATCGGCTCGGCCCTGTCGTCTCTGGTGCGCCAGCCCGAGCGCGCCGCCGGCGTGCTGCGCCGGACCTTCGGCGCCGTGCACGACCTGGCCGAGCGCAACCGCCGACTGCGCGAGGAGGATGACGTCGTTCCACCACCGGCTCCGTTCCGGGCGCCTCGCACGTCGCTCAACGGGGCCATCTCCCCCCACCGGCGCTTCGCTTTCGCCCAGGTGCCCCTGGACGAGATCCGAACGGTGCGCAGGGTCTTCGGGGGCACCGTCAACGACGTCGTCCTCGCCGTGGTGGCAGGAGCATTGCGCCGCCTCTTGGCCGAGCGCGGCGAGCGGCTCGAGGATCCCGTCGTGGCCATGGTGCCGATGTCGAGGCGGGTCGAAGCCGACCGCGGGGCGCTCGGCAACAAGGTGTCCGCCATGCTCGTGTCCCTGGCCACCCAGATCGCCGATCCCGTCGAGCGTTATACCTCGATCTCGGCGGGCACCCGCCTGGCCAAGGACCAGGCGCGGGTGCTCTCCGAGGAGTTGATCCAGGGGTGGGCGCAACTCGCGTTCCCGGCCTTGTCGTCACGGATCGCCCGACTGGCCGGGAACCTGCGCCTGTTCGATCATCTGCCGCCCCTGTTCAATGTGCTGGTGTCGAACATCGCGGGGCCGGACTTCGGGTTGTGGTGCGCGGGCGCCCGGCTCGTGGCGCTGTACCCGGTGGGCCCGATCATCGAAGGGGTGGGACTCAACGTGACCGTGGCGAGCTACGAGGGCACGCTGTACTTCGGGATCCTCGGCTGCCGGGAGCTCGTTCCTGAGGTGGCGCACTTCGGCGATCTGTTGACCGACGCCTTCACGGAGCTGCTCAAAGCCGCAGAGCGCAACGGGGGCCATTGGGCCTGACCGGCCTCAGGAGCTTGGCGATACCAGGAGATGGGGCCTCTCACCACACTCAGCAGGGTTCGGGGGCACCGCTCGTTGCTAAGATCGGGACGTCACAAGCGGACGTGGCTCAGCTGGTAGAGCATCACCTTGCCAAGGTGAGGGTCGCGGGTTCGAATCCCGTCGTCCGCTCTAGAGAAAGTCCAGGTCGTGGCGGTGTGAGGGGTCGAAATCGGACTCTCGTGGCGCTTTTGGAACGAGGTGCACCACATTTGCACCACATTTTCTGGCGTTTTTCGGCGGTAGGGCCGTTGACCCTTTATTTTTGCATGTGAGGGTCATCCGGGCCAATGGTCCTTGACGACCCTCTTGAAGGGTGCAGGTTTTAGCGCGTTTGTTCGCCATCCGAGCCTGCTAAGTCCCGTAAGGTCCTCCTTCCCCACGTTTGCACGACACGCAAGGGTCAGAGGTTCGAGTCCTCTACGGCCCACCCGTTGTCGGAATCACAACGTTTTCCCTAGTAGGCAGGCAGTTTTGACATCCGGTCGCTACCCCAGGAAAACGTCGTTGTTCGAACCCCAGCCTGAGCTGGGAGAACGTCCAGATCGAGTCAGCAGTCCAGTCGAGCGGTCCAGACTCCAGCTCCCTCAGGATGTGCCCGGACATAGAGTCGCAACGAGGTAGTCACACGGAATGGCGATTCCCTGCTCTGTAGAAAGTGCCATCGTCTCGGCCAGCGAATAGACGTTGGCGAGGAGAGCGTCCCACCGCTGCTCCCTGACGAGCCGGGGCTTCTCGGCCATCACGTGGCCAGCAGTCTTGACCATGAATTTCGCAGCCAACTTAGCGGTCGGGAAGCCCAGCTCCAGCCGCTCGACGGAATGGTCCGTCAAACTCAGGCAGTGGCGGGCCCCGAGTTCCCCCAGGGAATCTGCGTCTCCCCATCTGCTGGGTGGTCCCGGGCTGGCCGGGGGCGGCGGCAGGAACGGCGAAAGGGCCGGACCCATTGCCGGCATGAAGCTGCCGGGCACCCACGATGCCAGGACGACGCGACCGGAGGGGGCGACCGCTCTGGCCAATTCCTTCATGGCGACCTCGTGGTCGGCGGCGTACATGACTCCGAAGACAGACAGGACAGCAGATGAAGACCGGTCCGGAACCGGCAGGTCGCCAACATCGGCATTCACCCATCGGACCGACAAGCCCTCTGACGTGCACCGCTTGGAGGCGATGTCCAGCAATGTCTGCTCGAAGTCGATACCTACGACCTCTGCCCCTCCGCCGGCGGCCAGGAGTGCCGCATTACCGGTCCCGGTAGCGACATCGAGCACGGTGTCGGAAGCCTCGATCCCTGCAGCCTCCACGACACGACGCGCTGCTGGCTCGAGTCGCTCTGCCATGAGGGGGTAGTCACCGACGGCCCACGTGGTCATGGGAGCCTCCTCGGTTGTTTGGAGTATGAGCGTGAACGGTGTCGGACTGCCATCGCCGGGAGTTCCACATGAAGCCCGATGGCTCCACGACGTGTGGTGTGCCGGATCAACGGGCACCCTCGATCTCGAAGTCCAGAAGTCGACCGATGGATGACCCGACATCGCGCATCGGACCCGCCGACCGCGTGGCCCTGGCCAGGACGAATCCGCCTTCGACCGCCGCGATGAGGAGTGTCGCTAGCTGCGCAGCGTGCTCACCACCAACTCCCGCTCGGGTCAGCTGCTCCTCGATGGCGACCTTCCACTGATCGAATGCCTTCGCCGCCGCGTCGAGCACCGCATCCGCGTCGGGGGATTCGAGGACCGCCGGAGCGATAGGACAGCCGAATGCACCGCCGGTTCCCTCCAGTGCGGCGACGCACACGTCAACGAAGGCGTTGACGGCCTCGAGTGGCGACGCTGAACGATCTCCGAGCGACCGAATCATCTGTTCGACGTTGTCGCCACTGCTCTTCACTACGGCAACCGCCAGTTCCTCCTTGCCGCCGGGGAAGTGGTGGTAGATCGTTCCTCGAGTAGCTCCGGCCCGCTCCAAGACCTCCGTGAATCCGGTGGCAGTAACTCCGTGGTGGCGGTAGCTGACCTTGGCGGCGTCGATCATTCGTTGACGGGTGTCCGTGCGCTTGCCCATCTGCCCTCACCGACCCTCTCGTAGCGCGGGGAACACCTCGGTCGTCAGAAGTCGCATCGACTCGATGGCTTGCTCGTGGGGCATGCCAAACCAGTTGGTTCGTAATCCGAAGTCGGTCATGTGGAGATCGTCGATCCATGGGGTCAGCATGGCGATGCAGTCATCAGGCGTGCCGATGATGAAACGCTCGTCTTCCAGGAGCTCGAAGGGGATGGCGAAGCTCTCGTCGCCCGGAAGTGCTCTGTCCTGGCCCCAGGCGGCGTAGGCATCGTATTTGGCGCCGAGGAACGGTCGGGCGATCTCGAGCGCTCGTTGTCGGGTCGGCGCACAGAAGATCTCCCGGGCCACCGACGTCCTCGAAGATCCCGGAAGTCCAGCCTCACGACGGGTCTTGGAGAAGAGGTCGAGTTGGCGGGCCACTGTCGGGAAGGTCGCGTGCGGATTGATCATCCATCCGTCCGACCGCAGAGCCGCTCGGACGACCGCCTTGTCAGCGTTGGCAGCCATGAGGATGGGAGGCCGAGGCTCCTGGAGAGGCCGAGTTGAGATCGGCGTCCCCTTCACCTGGCACCACGGGAGGTCGACCACTGGCTCGTCGCTCGTCCACAGTTCCTTCAACGCCGCGAGGTTTCCCTCGAACCGCTCGACCATTCGCTTCCGGTCGATACCGAATGCCAGGTACTCCTCATCCCGGTAGCCGAGGCCTACCCCGAATACGAGCCGCCCTCCGGACAGCACGTCGATGGAGGCGAACTGCTCAGCCGTGGCGACCGGATTGTGGAGTGCCAGCAGGTTGATGGAGACCACCAGGGACATGTCGCCCGTCCGGTCGATGAGGCGACCCAGCATGGCTACCTGGTCGATCCCGTGCAGCCACGCTCCAGTCAAAAAGTGTTGGGTAACCGCCACCCCGTCCCATCCGAAATCACGGGCCGCATCGGCGATCGTCAGTTCACCGTTGATCTGGGCGATCACGTCGCCCCCGAGAGCGTGCTGGTTGGTGACCACCGCGCAGAACCTCAACGGGTTGGCTGCTCCTTCGGGGGTGCTCACCAGTAGCCCTGCATCAACTCAGAGGCCCATTGCGGTTGGACAACCGGACCGCGAGCTCCGAACTCCCGCATGAAAGGCTTGATGTCGAGCACTGGCGTGCCCACGACTGCGTCCAGGCCCCGCACTTCGAGCCACCCCGGACCTACGTCGACCAACTCGCACGTCGTGATCCCGATCCGGTTGGGACGATCCTTGGCCCGCTGGGCCAGGATGCCGACGCTCGGCCAGTCCTGGTTCCCTCGAGGATGCCGGTCACCTCGACAGACGGAGTCCTCTGCAAGTCGATCGAAGAGGAACACGACCTCCACATGAGAGAACGCTTCGAGACCTTGAGTGGCCGTCTTCTTCAGAACCCCATCATCCAGTTCGATGTGCGCGCACACCGAGCCCCAGTTGTCGTCCTCCACCTCGGTCCGGCCCCCGACGACACGTCCAATCGCTGTCATTGGTGCGAACTGCATCCGTCTCTCCTTTACTAGTACAAGCATCCTACCATCTAGTGGAGAGAATGCAAGGACAGGTGTACTAGCAAGGAGTTGGACCAATCCCGCGGGTGGATGCACTCGGGCTTTGGGGTTCGAATGTAGTCCCATCACTTCCGTCGCCGACCTTGCGGTGGGTCCCGCAGTACACGAAATCGACCCGGGCCTTGGCAATCGCCACGTATTACCCCAGGTCAGCGGGCCAAAAGGGGTTCGAACATCGTCCCATAACCTCCACTCGATTGCGAAAACTCCAGGGCATCTTTTCTCGACGTCGTGCCGGTACGAGGCTCTAACGTGAAGGCCGTCGATTTCGGATGACACGATCGATCAGGAAGTGCGAAAGGTCTGATCCTTGCGCCGACCAGCCGGTGACACGGGAGAAGTCCACGTTGGCGAGCCACGTCGACGAGCCGCACAGCGTGCTGTTCGAGCCCCAGTCGGGGTCGTAGAGCGGCTCGAGGGCAGTCCTCTGCTGTCCTTTCAACGGCACATTCGTCGACGCGACCGCCTCGGAGGACTGATCCACGAGTACGAACTGGCCGCATGAAAGGGCGGATCGAATATTCGGACCTTACGCGGTAGCGTCTGCGTCTCCAGTCCCGGAAGTCCCTGGTCAGCGAACCCATCGGGTATTCGGTCAGTACGGGCGATCACGACCTCGACCTGGGTGCAGTGAGGTCGTACACGGTCACTCCGTCGACGGTACGGGCCGTGAAGTGGCTCCTCACCCACAGGGAGATCGGAGTTGAGGCTGAGGTGCCCGACCAACCGGGCCCGCGCCCAAAACCGCTGAAAGTTACCCCCACCACCGATGTCGTAGTGGATTCGTCCTTCGGAGACGTAGCGCTCGAACTGGCTGAGTGTCGGGGCCGGGTCGGTCACGTTGAAACCACCGATGGCCATCACCGGGTCGCCTGTGGCCAACTCATAGCCCGATGCCGAGCCGGAGGTGGCCGCCACCCACGAATACTTCGAGGCATTGGAAGAGAGAAAGGCCACGAGCTGCTCCACCGCGTTGTGGACGTGGATCACGATGTCGACGGCCACCGTGGTTCGGGTCCGCCGGCGCTCGGACGGGACGAGTTCGGTAGCGCTCATGACCATGACCTTGACGGTCGAGAATGGGATCTGGGTGTGACCAGCCTGTGGTCCCAAGAGAAAGAAAGCCAAACCTGAAGGTAGAGGCGTGTCTAAGGGCCACGTCAGGTCGGGCTCGGGTCACCGTGCGATCCCAGGACCGGCCCAGACGGACTCGTCCGGTGTCGCCTCGGCGGTAGGGGGCGAGAGAGGTAGTCGCACGGTGAACGTCGTGCCCGACCCAGGCCGCCCGACGACGCCCACCGTGCCGTGGTGGGCGGTCATGATGGCGGTCACGATCGAGAGCCCGAGTCCGGTTCCACCGTGGGCACGGGACCGTGATGGGTCGGACCGGTAGAAGCGCTCGAAGACGTGCTCACTTTCCTCGGGGTCCATGCCCGGTCCGTCGTCCGCCACGGCTACGACCACCTGACTGCCATCGAGCTCGACCTTGACTCGGGCTGCTGTGCCGGGCGGCGTGTGGGCCCGCACGTTGCCCAATAGGTTGTCCATAACCTGCCTGAGGCTGGTGGCGTCGCCCTCCACCTCGACCGGGGCCGACGCCTCGAAGGTGACCGGCCAGTCGGGTCCGACTGCCAACGCCGTGTGGACGGCCTCGGCACAGACCGCCACCAGGTCCACCGAGCGCTGCTCCATCGGCCGGCCCTCGTCCAGCCGCGCCAGCAGGAGCAGATCGGCGACCAGGTGCTCCATCCGGGTCGTTTCGGTCCGGATGCCACCCAACAGGCGCCCGAGATCCTCTTTCTGGTCAGACGCTCCTCGCTCGAACAGCTCGGCATACGCGGAGATAGCGGATATCGGCGTCCGAAGCTCGTGGGAGGCGTCGGCCACGAACTGACGGAGCTGCTGCTCGGAGGCCCGGAGCCGACGCTCGGAGGCCCGGAGCCGACGCTCCGAGGCCAGGCGCGCACTGAAGGCGGCCTCGAGCCGGGCGAGCATCACATTGAGGGTCCGAGCGAGGCGGCCGACCTCGGTCGACTCGTTCTCACCGGAGACCCGCTCGGTGAGGTTGCCGGCGGCGATCGAATCGGCCGTGGTCTCCATGTCGCGGAGCGGGCGGAGCCCGATGCGGACCAACCACAAGCCACCCACTAGAGCCACGAGGATGGCCCCTCCGGTCACCGCCAGCTCGATGAAGAGGAGCTCATGCAAGGTGCTGAACAAATCGGCCAACGGCTGCGCCAGAATCAAGACGTTCCCGTCACTCAAGGTCGAGGCGCGCACCCGAAAGGATGGGCCCCCTGCCTTGTTGGACGCGGCAGTGAAGTAGGTGACCTTCTCGCCCGGGAGGTTGAGCGAGAGACCATTGATGGTGGCGGGTAGCGCTGGTAGGTAGGGGGTGTCGTCCTGGTAGGCGGGGCAGATCTGGCCCTTGAGCACGGTCCCCGAAGGGGTGCGCACCTCGATGGCGGTGGTCTGGACTGCATTGGGCACCCCGGCGCCCTCCTGCCCGAGAGTCGGACCACCACGCCCACCCGAGGCCTGTGCAGGCCGGACCTGGTCCGGGCCGAAGCAGTAGAGCGTCCGGCCAGTGCTCGCCTGCCCTTCGATTCCCCCGTGTAACACCTCTAGCTGTTGGTCGACCCGCTGATAGAGGAAAGACTGGAGTAACGAGTAGGTGGCGATGTCGGCGAGAACCAGTGCCACGACGGCAATGACGCCGACAGCGATGAGCAGTCGGGTCCGGAGCGACACGGGTTAGCCCGGAGTCGGTTCCCGCAGGGCGTAGCCGACCATCCTCACGGTATGGATGACCGGGGGGCCGGCCGCTTCGAGCTTCTTCCGGAGATAGCTCACGTATGTCTCGACGACGTTGCCGTTGCCCCCGAAGTCGTAGTGCCACACGTGATCGAGGATCTGGGCTTTCGAAAGGACGTGTCGCGGATTGAGGAGGAAGAACCGGAGCAGGTTGAACTCCGTGGCGGTGAGCGGGATGGTCTGACCGGCGCGGGTCACCTCGTGGGCGCTCTCGTCCATTTGAATATCGGCAAACATGAGGTCACCTCCATCGTCTGGCTCCCTGCCGGTTCGCCTGAGGATGGCATGGACTCGGGCCATGATCTCGGCCAGGGCGAAGGGCTTTGTTACATAGTCATCCCCCCCGACTGTGAGTCCGGCGATCTTGTCTTCAACCGCGCCGCGAGCGGTGAGGAACAGGACGGGGACACGGAGACCGTCGGCCCGCAGTCGCCGGGTGACCTCGAGCCCGTCGAGATCGGGCAGCATGATGTCGAGGACGATGAGATCGGGCGGGTTCTTCTGGGCCGAGGACAGGGCGAGACGTCCGTTGGCGGCCTCGTCGACACTGAAACCCTCGTAACGGAGCGAGGTGGCCACGGCATCGACAATTGAGGGCTCGTCGTCTACGACGAGGATGTGCTGGCTTCGGCTCGGTTCCACGGATCGTCTCCTTGGGGACGCCAGCGACCTTGGTTGGGGTCAAGATGTTCCTGACCGAACTCCAGCATCCCACCAGGGCCTGTAGCCCGGTTGTGGATCGCCTGGGAGTTAGCTGTCATCATTCGCGGGCAACCGCGAACCACCGGAGAGGCACAGGTGGTTCGAGAGCCGTTCTTTGGGAGGCCGGGCAGTTCTTCTTGGATCCGTCGGAACAGCTATTGCGAATATTGTGTGGCTTCAGTCGTAAGGGCGTCTTGCAGAGACCTACGTCGCAAGCGCACGTGCAGGTCGGTCACTCCCTCGTCCAAAGGACGTTTAGCCATCACTGACTGCCGGGTGCAGAGGAACGCCGTGGAGGAGTGAAACCCGGCGGCAGCTTCCCGTTCCCTGGCTTGAATCCCTTCGTCAGTCCTCCTGGTGGCGGGCGGAAGCCCTTGGGAAGATTGCCTGTGAATCCCGGTGGCGGGTACGCCCCACTTCTTGTTCCACCGGGGAACCCACCCGGGACTCCACCCGGAAATCCGGCGGCTCCAGCGGCCGTCAGGTTTCGGAACGAAGAGAACCCGAGTATGGCGACGACGATCACCACCGCAAGGGGGAGCCACTTGGGCAGTTGCGTGAGCAACCACGCGCCAAGAAGGGCGATCAAACCAATGGCCGGGAGATAGAAGCGAATGATGTGGATTGCTTCACCAGCTCCGCTTCGCGGCCCGGTCTGGGCGGTCCAGGTGTACGCCGAGTAGAGACCCCAAAGTCCAAGCCAGCCAGCCGCCAGCACGATGCCCACCACGCCGTCGCGTCGATGCATGGTCAAGGATGTTGGATCGGTGGCCCCGGAGCGGCTCCGGATCACTCTCACCGCCATCCACACCAGCGCTGCGAATCCCAACAACAGCGCTGGAATGGCCTTCACCAGGTACGACGGCATGAGCTTCAGGTTCGGGATGATCGCACTGAACGCAAAGGTGATCTCACCCGGGCCGTAGCCGGTCTTGAACGCACCCCCGTAGAAGATCTGGTCGAAGACCATCACGACACCGGCGAACAGCGCGAGCGAGCTGAACCACCAGATCAGCGATCGCGCTGGGATCCGTGCTCGTCGGAAGGTGAGGACAACGGCGACCACTGCCACCAGCAGCATGACGACGTCGGTGTACCGGATGAACACGGCCGCCTCGAGCGAGAGAAACCCAAGGAGGCCAACGACGGTCCGGCGGCGGGGTGAAGCGTCGTCAGCCAAGAATGTCCATAGGAGCGCTCCGGCGCCGGTGGCAACCAGGGCAGCGTCCGTAAACGACGGCATAGTCGGCCGCCACGCGAACGCTAGTGCCGCCCCCGAGAAGAGGAAGAGGATCACCGCCCAGGTGCCCCCCCACTTCCCGAGCCAACGGCGCCCGGCGACGAAGAGGCTCGTCGACGCCAGCGCGCCAGCGAACAGAGGAGCGGCCCTCAGGATCCCGAGCCATTGGAATGGTGCCGCGAAGAAGGGGTATCCGGGGTTCTTCTCACTTATCCAGCGGCCATCAGGCAGGTGGACCCACTGCGCGATGCCCATGCCACCGTGGGCGCTCAGCTGCGCTGAGAGAGCGTTGTACTGGGCAGTCGACAGGGTGATGTGGCCGTGGATGAGCGCCACGATCGACGCCTGGTAGGCGGCGTCGTCTGGCTCGAGCAGCTTGGTCGCCTTCGTGAGCACGGCGACGCAGAACAGAGCGAAGGTGCCGACGGCGATTGCGACCTCGGCCATTGGGAATCGGCGGGTCTCTTCCGTTCGATCGACAGGCGTTAACTCGGGGGCGAGAAGAGTGTCAAAACTCACGATGCCCACACCGCGCTCGTCTCTCGGTCATGGCACCCAAGACTGATCCGCAATCCTGGCAGTCAGCTGTGAGGCTGTAAGGGGACAGCTGTGAGAATCCGAGCGTTGCTCGATAACCGACATCAATACTGCTCGCCAACCCACATCTGCTCGTCGTGGCCCTTGGCTGAGTCCACGACTGCAACGCCGAGTCACCCCCCTGATCCACTACCGGCGCCAAAACCGGGAAAGCCCGAAGAGACACCGGCCTCAGTCCCCGACACCGACGCGTAGTGGAGGGTCCCTCCATGTTTCTATGGTCGGGAAGCTAAAACCGCGCAGCGCCTTGTCGTCGTGTAACCGGATGTCTCTGCGGCCCGGGCCCGAACGAGTGCGACGAGGCGCAGGGCCCCATTCCGAGAAGTCGGTGACCACGAGCCCCGCGCCCCGCCGCCCCAACTCTGGACCAAGAGCGAGTGACTGATCAAGGTCGAATGCAGTCATCCGGAGGGGCACGACCTGAGCTAACTGTCGACTCAAGCGTCGGTGTCACATTGCTGGCGCTGTGCATATCTTCAGAAAGTCCTCAAGAAACGCAAAGGTTAGGGTGAGAACCTTTCGAGTATGTACGGCGATCGGATCTTGGTAGTAGAAGACGAAGAGAACATCTCCTTTGTCGTGACTGCCGCGCTACGGCTGTCTGGCTTCCATGTAATCGAGGCTCGACTGGGTTCTGACGGGTTGCGGCTCGCCACGGCAGGAGATTCCCCGGACCTGATTGTCCTGGACGTTATGCTTCCGGACCTCGATGGATTTGAGGTATGCCGGCGACTGCGAGCTGAAGGGATCGATGCGCCAGTCGTGTTCCTTACTGCCCGAGATGCCACAGAAGACCGTATTCGAGGACTCACCATCGGTGGTGACGACTATCTGGCTAAGCCGTTCAGTGTCGAGGAGCTGGTGGCTCGGGTTCGGGTGGTTCTCCGTCGGAGCGGCAAGTCCGTCGAGTCACCAGTCCTCACCTGTGCGGACCTGGTGCTCGATGACGATGCGCATCGAGTGATACGTCGGCGTCGTGTCATCAACCTCTCCCCGACCGAGTACAAACTTCTGCGCTATCTGATGCACAACGCAGGCCGAGTCGTAAGCCGAGACCAGATCTTGGACAACGTCTGGAATTACAGCTTCAATGGTGAGTCGACGGTGGTCGAGACATTCGTGTCGTCGCTCCGCAAGAAAGTCGACAACGGTGGCCCGCCACTGATCAAGACGGTGCGCGGCGTCGGCTACCGGATCGACAAGCGCTAAGCGATGACACTGCGTCTACGGTTAGGTATTGCCGCCGGGCTGCTGATTGGAGTGCTGGGGATCGTTGGATATGTTCTGATCGGGACCGTTGAGAGATCTCAGCTCGAGCAAATCGACCAGCAACTGACGGCCGCGGCTATGCCTGCGGCGGTATTTCCCCGAGCCGGGGGCTCTACTTTCACCCGACGTCCCCCGTTGGAACCAGACAATGCTTTGAGCAATATCTATGTCGCTGTAGTTTCCAAGACTCATCGAGATGTAGCCTTGGATCCAAGCCTGACGCGCGGTGATGTACCCCGCATACCAACGACGACCTCAGAGCTGGGACGCCCAGCACTGCGACCCGTGACCGTGGGTTCGGTGTCGGGATCGGAGAGGTGGCGCGCCATCCTTTTCACGAGACCCGGAACAACGAGGCAGGTTCTCGTCGCCATTTCGATGTCGCGGGCGGATGCCACAGCCGCAGAGCTTCGGTTAGCGGTCCTAGTTGCGGGGGCGATTCTCTTGGCTGTCCTCACGGCTGCCGCTTTCTGGGTCGGCCGGCTCGGACTGCGTCCGATTGCCGAAGTCACCGAAGTGGCCGATTCGATTGCGGCAGGTGCTCGGTCCCGGCGCGTCACATCTGCCCGATCGGGAACTGAAGCCGGGCATCTGGCGCGAGCATTCAATGTCATGCTCGACGAGCAAGACGCGCTCGAGGTTCGGCTCCGCCAATTTGTAGCCGATGCTTCCCACGAGCTTCGGACTCCAGTGTCCGCCATTCAGGGATTTGTGGAACTATGGCGCCAGGGCCACCTGCGACAAGGCCAACCGTTCGAGGATGCGGTGCGTCGGATCGGACAGGAGAGCGCGCGAATGGCCAGGCTCGTCGAGGATCTGCTGATGTTGGCCCGACTCGACGAAGGCCACGCCGTGGATTGCAATCCCGTAGACCTGGTATCTCTGGTGGACGAGGTGGTTCTCGATGCCGCCTCAACCCATCCGTCGCGCTGCATCCAAACGGAGACACATGGCCGGGTCATTGTGCGCGGTGACAAAGATGCACTCCGACGAATTATCTCCAATTTGATCATCAATGCTTTGGTCCACACACCCTCCACTGCTTCAATCACGGTGCGGGTTGCGTCCTTGCCCAACGAAGCGAGCCTCGAGGTCGCCGACACGGGGGCCGGCATGGGCGTTGAAAGCGCTCCTCATGCCTTCGACCGCTTTTGGCGGGCGGACATCAGTCGGTCGCGCCCTGGATCTGGTTTGGGTTTACCGCTTGTCGCCGCGATCGTTGCCGCTCATCGAGGACAGGTGAAGATGGATACGAAGGCCGGTCAGGGCACCGTGGTGCGGGTAGTCCTCCCTATTACCTCGGATCTGAGCCCATCCCCAAATTCTGGTAGGTCGGTTGCCTCAAGTCGAACGATCGGTCGCGAGGCCTGACGGTTTGGCCGAGCGCTCGAAAAGGTTAGGAATCCTCTGGGTACTCACCACGACGCAATACCAACTTGCGGCGCCATGTCGACGATTGCAGGTGCAAACACTTTGCGCCGAGGCTAATCCGAGCCAGTGGACCTCGCCCCCGCTGGTCTGCTGGTTTGACGCGGGTTATGAAACTGTCAGCGGCAGATCATCTCGTGGTCCGGAAGCGATATTCACAGGCAACCCGCATCTGGCTTTCAGGGTCCTCATAATTCGGACCTCCATGATGTCGTCCCATGCGGAACCCATTTGACGCTGTTTCACAATGTCGCCATCACGGGCTTGACCCGTCCGAGCGCGGACCGAAGGTTCGCAAAACGGTACATCGGGTGTTGTTGATCGGCTGTGTGCCTCTGATTCTCGCCGCCTGTGGCAGCTCGTCGGCTTCGGGATCGGTCGGGAGCACAAGCTCGAGCGTTCCCAAGTCGTCGGCCACGGCGTCTCGCACGGCCTACACGAACTGCTTGAAGCAACACGGGGTGACCCTTCCAAGCCGTGGCAACGGGGCGACCGGTCCTCCTGCGGGAGGTGGTGGCATCCCCAGCGGAACACCCCCGTCGTCCAACAACCCGGCGTTTCAGAAGGCGTCAAATGCCTGTAAGAGCCTCAGGCCCTCGGGAGGGTTCGGCGGGCCTGGCGGGTCGGGAGCGTTCAACAGCTCGGCGTTCGCCGCCTACCGCAACTGTATGAAGCTGCACGGTGTCACGTTGCCCACGGGGGGAGCGGCAAATAGTGCCGGCTCGACTCCGTCCACCACTCTCAGTCAATCCAGCCCCACCGTAAAGGCCGCCCTGCAGGCTTGTGCAGCGTTGCAACCGTCAGCGTCCTCCACCACGACGGCGGGCTGACGATGCCCACTTCCCGCAGATTAGACACGAAGGGACGACACCGTCGATGAGACTCGGTCAGCGATTGATCAGACGTCGATCGTTCATTTGGTACAGCGTGCTAGGCCTGGCGGTGGCGGCGGTTGCCACTCTCGGCCTGGAGTCGATTTACGGGACGTCCTCGGCGAGCACGTCGACGGCCAGAACCGTAACTGTGCAACGTGGCACAGTGCAGTCGAGCGTGTCGGCCTCGGGCAACGTGAGCGCCGCTACTTCGGACTCGGTCAGCTTCCAGACGAGCGGAACCTTGACCGCCGTGGACGTCACCGTGGGGCAGAAGGTCGCGGCCGGCCAGACACTCGGCACCCTGGATCCCACCAACGCTGAGGCGACCTTGGCGTCTGCCCAGGCTGCCTTGAGTGCGGCCCAGTACACCCTTTCATCCGCACAGCAAGGTGGCACGACCGCACAGTTGGACCAGAACAAGGCGACGCTGGTGTCGGCCCAGAACCAGCTCACATCCGATCAACAACAACTGACCACCGACGAGACCACCCTCACCAAGGCCCAGAACCAGCTGACGGTCGACCAAGCCCTGGGTTGCCCGGCCTCGTCCAGCTCATCGTCATCCAGTTCAACATCGTCTGGCTCATCGGGCTCCTCCGGATCCTCCGGGGGGGCAAATGCCCAGACCTCGACCGCAAGCACCGGCTCGGCCACAAGTGCGTCTGATACGGCTATCACCCTTTCTGGGACCGTCAATCCCGGAGGTGTCGACACCACCTACTACTTCATGTACGGGACCACGATTGCCTACAGCTCCGCCACACCCACCGCTGACGCTGGATCGGGAACGACCAGCGTCCAGGTGAGTGCCACGGTCACCGGGCTGTCTCCCGATACGACCTACCTGTACCGTCTGGTGACGGTCAATTCGACCGGCACATCCGTCGGCGTCGGTCAGACCGTCAGCACAGCGGCGAGTGCGTGCGTAGTCGACCAGCAGAGCATCGCCTCCGACCAACAAACCGTGACCAAGGACAAAGCGACCGTCACGGCACAGCAGTACACCGTGGCGGCTACCTCCGCCGGCCAGGCTGTGACCTCCTCGACGATCGCCCAAGACCAGGCTCAGGTCACCCAGGACCAGAACACCGTCACTGTCGATCAGAAGGCCGTGAACGACACGATCCTCACCGCACCGGTGAGCGGGATCGTGACCTCGGTGAATGACGTTGTCGGCGCAGCCATCACGGGGAGCGGAACGTCCTCGAGCGCGAGTGGGTCGTCCTCCTCCGGGTCGACGTCGAGCTCTACCGGCACCACCGGTTCGGGGACCACTGGATCCGGCTCAACCGGTGCAACTGGCTCTGGCACAACTAGTTCCACGGGCACGTCCTCCACCGGCTCATCCAGCTCGTCTGCTTTCGTCACCATTCAGGACATTGGCTCCCTCGAGGTGGTGGCCGGGTTTGCTGAAGCCAACGTCTCCAAGATGGCTGTCGGCGAGACTGCCACGGCCACTCTTCCCGCGTTGCCCAACACCACCGTGACCGGAACAGTCGTCGCCGTCTCCCCTACGTCGACCGTGACGAGCAATGTGGTGACATACGACGTGACCATCGCCCTGCAGAACGCACCGTCGAGCGTGAAGGTCGGGATGACAGCAGACGTGAGCGTTGTCGTCCAGACCGCCAACAACACGTTGGAATTGCCAAGTGCCGCGATCACCACCACTGGGCCTGTCTCTACTGTCACAGTCCTCGCCAACGGGAAACAGACGGTCACCACTGTCACAACGGGACTGGTGGGGGACTCCACTACTCAGATCCTCAGCGGGGTCACCGTCGGTGAGGTCGTGGTCGAGCCCGTAGCGTCGGTGTCAGGATCGACCACAAGCGGCTCGAGCACAGCCGGCGGTGGGGGATTCGGACCCCAGGGCGGCTTCGGCGGTGGCGGGCTCGGCGGTGGCGGATGACCTTCATGGTCGCCGACGCTTCAGTCGGAGCATCCCATTCGGCGCAACGACCAGTTATCGCCATGCGCAATGTGGTGAAGCAGTACCGGATGGGGGACACCGAGGTCCACGCCCTCCGCGGAATCTCGTTCGAGATCGCTCAAGGCGATTTTGTGGCCATCATGGGTACGTCAGGGTCGGGCAAGTCGACGCTCATGAACATCGTGGGTTGTCTCGATGTGCCGACGCGGGGTCACTATTGGCTCGACGGGGTCGATGTCCGCACGCTTGACGATGACGATCTTGCTCGAATACGGAACCGGAAGATCGGATTTGTCTTCCAGAGCTTCAATCTGTTGCCGCGCATGTCGGCGATCGCGAATGTCGAGCTTCCTCTGACCTACGCCGGGGTGCACCCCAGGCAACGGCGGGCCCGAGCCGCAGTGGCGCTTCAATCGGTGGGGCTGGGTCAGCGCATGCACCATGTCCCGAGTGAGATGTCCGGCGGCCAACAACAACGGGCTGCCGTGGCCCGGGCAATTGTGACCAACCCCGCTCTGATCCTGGCGGACGAGCCGACGGGGAACCTCGATACCGAGTCGAGCATCGACGTGATGTCAGTATTCGCTGCGCTGCATTCTCAGGGGCGCACGGTTGTGCTGATCACTCACGAGGATGACATCGCTGCCTATGCGCAACGCATCGTCAAGCTCCGCGACGGCCAGATCGTCGACGACCACCGCCGGGATGCGTCGGGTGCGCGACGAACCCACGTGGCCCATGCCGAGGCCGGTCAAGGAGCGTTCCAATGAATCCGCGTGATGTCATGCGCATGGCGCTCGGTGGTGTCACCTCCAACAAGCTGCGTTCCTTATTGACCATGCTCGGCGTGCTCATCGGGGTTTCCGCCGTCATCATTCTGGTGGCCGTCGGAACAGGCTCGACCCGTGCAGTCGAGCAGCGCATCGCGGCCCTCGGGACCAACACCTTGACCGTGTTCAACACTGGAAGGTTCGGATCCGGAGTTTCGTCGACCGGCACCCAGTCACGCGCCGCGAGCCTGACCATTGCGGACGTCAAGAAGATCTCCAACCCAAATGATGCTCCCGACGTCGCCTCGGTCTCACCGGTTCTCTCCACGACGGTCACCGCCACCTATCAAAGCGCCACCTACTCCACGACCGTCACCGGTTCGACGCCGTCGTATCTCAAGGCCAGCGATTACACCGTCGCCTCGGGGAGGGCCATCTCGAGCGCCGATGTGTCGCGCCATACGCAGGTGGTCGACATCGGCTCTTCTGTGGCCAGCAATCTCTTTGCCACGGGGTCCAACCCCATCGGCAAGCAGATCACGCTGGGCTCGTCGAACTTCCTCGTGGTGGGCGTGCTTGCCTCTAAGGGGAGCACTGCCGGGCAGAACCAGGACGCGGTGGCCATTGCTCCGTACACGGCGGTGCAGGACCAGCTCACGGGCGAGTCCCAGTCCTTCACGGAGCTCCTGGTCCAAGGAAAGTCCTCGTCGACCCTCACCCTGGCGCAAAACGAGGTGGAGAACATCCTCGCCGCCCAGAACGACACCACCGTGGCCAACCTTCCGTTTCAAGTCCTGAACCAAGCCAGCTTGCTTTCCACCGCCACGTCGACAACGAGCACCCTGACCGTGCTGCTGGGGGCGGTGGCGGCGATTTCTCTTCTAGTCGGTGGCATCGGTGTCATGAACATCATGTTGGTGAGTGTCACTGAGCGCACCCGAGAGATCGGGATTCGCAAGGCCGTCGGTGCGCCAAAACTCGCCATCCTGTCTCAATTCCTTATCGAGGCCGTGATGATCTCGCTCCTCGGAGGCGCGGTGGGCGTCGGCATCGGTCTGATTGGATCGCGGTTCAAGATCGACGGCGTCCAGCCTGTGGTGGCCCCGGCCTCGATCGTGCTGGCCTTCGGGGTCGCTATCGCCGTCGGGGTGTTCTTTGGTTTCTACCCCGCCAACCGCGCCGCGTCACTCCGGCCCATCGACGCCCTGCGCTACGAGTAAGACCGAAAGGCCACGCCATGTCTGAAACGGATGCTATGAGGAGTGCAATGTCTGCCACCGGGCTCGAGCCCGTCACCGAGGAAGTCATCATCACGAGATCGCCCCGCCATGTCGCGGCACCAGGGTCGGTGGAGGGATCGGATGGACCGCTTGAGGACGACGATGATGAGTGGCCAGTGCGGGGACCGCGCAACGGGATTCGGATGCGTGTCCCGACCGTCCTGCTCTTCGCGGTGCTCATCGGCGCGGGGGGACTGTGGGGAGGAGCGGCGCTCCAGCGCAGTCATGGCTCGACATCGACTTCGTCGGCGGCATCGTCATTCGCCGCCTTGGGTCGCAGTGGGGCCACAGGCGCATCTGGGCTCGGCGGCGCCACAACTGGCACAGTCACCTCGGTCACTGGTTCCACCCTGTATGTCACCAATTCGAGCGGCAATCTCGTGAAGGTGATCGTAGGCCCCTCGGCGACGGTGAGCCGGAATGCGAAGTCCAGTCTGGCCGCGCTACAGGTCGGCGACACCGTCGTGGTCCAGGGCTCGAAGGCAAGTGACGGAGCGGTCACGGCGACATCGGTGTCTTCGACCGCAGCCGGCACCACGTCGGGGTTCCCTGGATTTGGTGGCGGCGGGGGAGGGGGTTGAGGAATTGTTTGATCAGCAGGGTGATTCGGCGTTGTTTCCACCGCGACGATGTCGCCATTGCCTGGATCGGCACTCTGGACACCTCTATCCAAGTCCTGACGCAAGAGGACTTCTCTCGCTCCGAGTGTTCTCAAACGGGTGTAGCCAGTGCCGACGTGCGCAATGACGAGATAACCGGCGGCGAACCTCCTTGTATCAGGGGCGGTCTGGATGCCAGCTGAGAGCCTGAGGCAGTAAGCATGGAGCACGTTCTCTACGACCGATCGGCGTCTCGGCCGGGCACAGTGATTGGTCGCACCGACCCAGGCTCCGACCTCCGACAGCAACAACGGCCTGAGCGACAGGGCCAGCATCCGTCCCGACCTAGACGACTGGTCGTCCTGGTGGGTGCGGTCGTCGGTACGAGCGTGCTCGGCATCGGAATCGCCTCAGATCTGCATGTCCGATCTGAGTTGCGCCAGGCTCGCTCTACGCTCGAGTTCATACGGATGCACCTGGCACTCACCGTGAGCAAGTTGTCGTCGGTGGAGTCCACGCTGAATATGACCACCAGTCAACGCGACGCGTTGCAGGTGGATCTCACGACCACCTCACAGGAGCTCGCTACGGCAAAAGCCAGCCTCTCGACAACCCAAGCTGGCTTGTCCAACGCCAACAAGAGCCTCGCTTCCCAGGGTGTCGATATTGCCAAACTCAATACCTGTCTGGGAGGAGTGGAGCGGGCGCTCAACCAGATCGCTGTCGGCAACAACAGTAGTGCTGTCGCTTCGATCTCGGGAGTGTCGAGCAGCTGTCAGTCCTTGCAAACGGGAACTGGGGGATCAGTCTACCCTTTTGACTTTCCCGACCCCGACGTCATTCGGGTCGGAAATGTCTACTACGGCTACGCAACGAACTCTGCGGCCGGCAACATTCAACTGATCCAGTCATCCGATCTCGTCCATTGGACCGTGGACGGTGATGCCTTGTCCCACCTCGCGTCGTGGGCGCACTCTGGCTACACCTGGGCGCCGGGCGTCTTCGAACTCAACGGAACCTTTGTGCTCTATTACGCGGCTGTCGACGGCCTAACGGGCAAGGAGTGCATCTCGGTCGCGGTGGCGGCCGGCCCGCAAGGACCTTTCGTAGATGACTCGAACGCTCCACTGGAGTGTCAGCTCGATCTCGGGGGGTCCATTGATCCCAGCCCATTTCTCGACGCCTCAGGCACTCCGTACCTGGTGTGGAAGTCGCAAGGCACAATTGGTGAACCATCGGCCATCTGGTCCCAGCAGCTGACGGCCGATGGTACTGGGCTGGCCGCTAGCGCCGCGCAAATCCTCGTCCGTTCCAGCCAATCCTGGGAAGGTGGCGTGGTCGAGGGTCCATCCATGTTGCTTTGGTCGGGCCGCTATTACCTCTTCTATTCGGCGAACAACTGGGACAGTGCCAACTACGCCATAGGCGTGGCGACGTGTCAGGGCCCAACGGGACCATGCTCCAAGCCTCTCAATCACGCTCTCGTGGGGTCGCAGGAGGGGATGGCGGGTCCGGGCGGTCCTTCATTGTTTGCTGATCAAGACGGTCGGCTGTGGATGGCCTTTCATGCCTATCTCCCGACGGCAGTGGGCTATCCCAATAGTCGTCTCCTGTTTCTTCGCCGGCTGGCATTTGCCGACAATGTTCCCTTTGTTCAGTCTACGAACTGATATCCATCGGCAACGCGATTGACAATACAGCCACTGCAAGTAACCGATCCATCGGGACGAGATAGCTCTGGAGCCTGCACCCGTGGTTGGTTGGCGGCGGTGATGACGCCTCCGGAACCTTTGGAACCTGACCACGTAGCTGTCGTGCATGTCGCTACGGAACGGAAGTGATTCGGGATGAACTCGAAGGAGAATCATAGATGGTTCGCATCGATCTCACAGGTCCCCGTCATCTACTTGTGGAGAGGAAGGGGCAGAGCGTCGTGGACGAACAAGGGATTGTTGATCACGCAGGGGGTACCCCCGAGATAAGTCGAAATGCCGGGGCCCCAGCCTCAGAGGCAGGCACATTGACGCCCGACAGAAAGAGTGAGGAAGCAACGAATGCAGAGATGGGTGTGGGTTCACGGCCCCCTCCGTACCCGTCTGGCGACGGTAGTGGCGAGACGGGATGGCTGGAAGGTCGAGAATCAAGTTCCCCAAAGGGGACCTCTCGTCGACACCAAACTCAAACAGTCCTGCTTTCAGTGGGAATCTTCTTTCTCTCTATGGGATCTACGGCCATCGTTACCGCGTTTGTTACCACCCTCGCACTCGGGCCCACTGGACAAGCCACGTCGGCGAGGAGCAGAGCGTCGGCCAATAGCGCGCTCTCCAGCTCCTCGAGCAAAGCCACCAATGGCGGTTCGTCTATCCTGACATCGGTAGAGCGAGGTGTCGTAGACATCAACGTCGTCCTCAATGGCAGCGGGTCCGCTGCGGGCACCGGGATCGTCCTCACATCCACCGGAGAAGTCCTGACGAACAATCACGTGATCGAGAATGCTACAACCATCAAGGCAGTAGACGTAGGTAACGGTCGCACGTACACCGCTACCGTAGTGGGAGCCGACAAGGCCGACGATATTGCCGTCCTTCAACTTCAAGGTGCATCCAGATTGCAAAAGGTGCGGACAGGCGACTCTTCTAAGGTGGCTGTGCACGACTATGTAGCAGCCGTAGGCAACGCCGGAGGGGCGGGAGGTATTCCAAGTGCCGCGGTTGGCTTCGTAACAGCACTGAACCAGACCATCACAGCCCGAGACGAGGTAACTGGTTCATCTGAGCAACTTTCTGGTCTGATTCAGATTGACGCAGCGGTCCAGGCTGGCGACTCCGGAGGCCCGCTGATCAACTCCAACGGAGAAGTGATTGCCATTGACACGGCGTCCGCCACAGGCTTTCAGTTCCAATATGGAACGAGCGAAGGATTTGCTATCCCTATCGACCAGGCGTTGTTCGTGGCGAAACAGATCTCCACGGCATAGTCGTCCGGTCCACGTTGGCACTGTCGCTTGCCTCGGGGTCGAATAGCAGCACCCCGGTGGGGCGGTGGGCATCCCATCAGTCGAGTGCACGCGTGCTCAGCGTTGCGGGTTCATTGGCGACAGGCTCAAGCTTCATGG
>Ga0208849_1000610_pt1 | contig 31773 bp, 25 predicted proteins | sample NGESurdeep072012_10_FD_184470 | JGI IMG/M metagenome (GOLD analysis project Ga0208849, IMG submission 184470) | Arctic peat soil microbial communities from Barrow, Alaska - NGEE Surface sample 53-3 deep-072012 (SPAdes) | ecosystem: Environmental > Terrestrial > Soil > Wetlands > Peat ... | reverse complement strand
TGAAGGGTACGGGCTTCAGTTGAAGGGTACGGGCTTCAGTTGAAGGGTACGGGCTTCAGTTGAAGGGTACGGGCTTCAGTTGAAGGGTACGGGCTTCAGCCCGTACATAAAAGCTTCACAAAATAAGAAGGGCTTTAGCCCCCGAGGGAACGCCTTGCTGAAAGTGAACCACCGCCGCCCCGGCACTCTGCCTCGATCGCTTCTTGCGATTGCCGCTGCACCCATCGTCCTCCTAGCAGCCTGCCACTCTTATCACATCGACACCACCATCGAGAACCGCACCGGCGCCGACATTCAGCTTCTTGAAGTCGACTACCCCGATGCCAGCTTTGGCGCAGACCGCATCGCGGCCGGAGCGAACTACCACTATCGCTTCCAGGTTCGCGGCAGCGGCCCACTCAAAATCACCTACACGGCTCCCGACTTAAAGCAGGTTCAGATCGCCGGCCCAACGCTCGTCGAGCGTCAGCAGGGCCAGCTTAAAATCGTCCTCCTGCCCAGCGGCAAGGCCCAATTCATACCGCAGCTCACACCGCCCTCCTGATTCCATCCGCCCCCGCTACTGGGCAATTCATCTCAAGGCAATAAAGTGATTCAAACGCAAAAAGGCGGAGCCCCTTTCCGGCGCTCCGCCCCTTTCAACTACCCGATGTTGTGCTGTTCCCTTTTCCCTGATCCCTGATCCCTGTTCCCTGCTTTAATGCACCATCGTCTGGAACAACGGCGACTGCAACAGCGCGCTGAATTCCGTATCCGAAGCTGCAAAATGAACCTCAAGCTTTCCAGAATTCGAGTCGATTGAGGTCTCGCTCAGCGCCTGTTTCTCCGTATCCGATCCCGTCATCTTCCTCAGCATCACCGCCGCAGACAGCAGCGAAGAAATCGTGGCCGCCGCAAAAGAATCGCCGGTAGCAATCGTCAAATCGAACTTCACGCCGCGCGCAAAGTCCATCGAGTACCACGAACCCTCCAGCCTCTGCTTCACGCTGTCGAAATCGGTGACCGACCCTGCCTCGCCCAGCAGTTGCTTCATCATCGTCTGCGTGCCCTGGTTGTCCAGAATGCTCCACAGCGAACTCGAATCCACACTCTGCATCGCGCTCATCATCGATCCATTCGTCAGCATGCTCGCGGCCATTCCATCGCGAGCATCCAGCGCCTTGGTCACGGAATCCTTGCTGCCAAAAACCATCGTGGACGGATCCACGAAACACAGCACCATCCCCGTTTTGCTCATGGGGTAAATGCTATTGGTCCGCACCATCGTCGCCTTGATCTTCTGCGCCTTAAAGCTAGCTAGAATATCCCCTGCTGGAAACTGCCCCTGCGCGATCCCCACCGATTGCAGCGCGTCGCTTCCCGGCGTTGGCCGGAACAGCGCAAATGCCAACTCCTCCACATATTGATCGATCGGCTCGCCCGCGTTCGGACTCGGCTTGCCCGAAGCCAGAACCGGCTTCAGCGTGAACTTGCTCAATGCCTCATCAAACTGCTTCAGCTCCGGCGGCTCCACGCGGTTGCGCAGATTCATCGCTGCCGTAGAATCCTGCATCGCGCGATAGTCAATCACCACCAGTTGCTGCACATCGTGCGGAATCGCCCCGCGCGCATCGGTTGACAACTGTGCCGCATGGGCTGGCACAACTGCCGCAACCATCATCGCTGCAATCGAAACTCCAATAAGATTCTTCAACAATTCCACCCTCCGGAAATCATTGCCGCTCTTGCTCGTTGCCGTCCAATTTTCGGCTACGGCCCCAAATTCGCATTTCATCGCGCCATCCGTGCCCTGTCGCCCTGATGTGGACGCCCTCACGTTATTGTACCGATTTGCTGCTCGTCTTGTTGCTCGCTGGGCCGCCGGCATTGTTACTTTGGCCACTCCAGCGGATGTGCAAGCCGCCGCTCCAGTACCTTAGTTTCCTCGTCGAACTCACTTAATTGACGCATCCACTCGCTTTCCCGCTCACAAGCCGCCTCAGGAATCAATCCGATGATCTCGCCCTCACCCACCCCGGCCTTGTGCTTGGCCGCCAGGCTCACCACCTTGCGGTGCACCACCGACAGCGGCGTCGCCTCAAAGTCCGTGATATTCATGGACAACTGCGCCCGCCCATGAACCAGCACCCCCATTGCCTTAACGCCCTTTAATCCACCGGAAGCAGCACGAATCTCCTTGGCGATCGCCCGGGCCATGGCCACATCCGGCGAGTCGAAGTAGATGTTGTACGCAACAAGGAACTTGCGCGCACCTACAACGCATGCGCCGCCCCGTGGATGAAGCTCCGGGCCGCCCAGGTCCGGCCGCCGCGAAGGGTCTTTATGCGCTGCGTCCCTCAGCTCCTCGAACTGCCCCCTGCGTATGTCTTCGAGGTTTTTCCGGTCTGGCCGCGCCGCTGCCGCTTCGTAGAAATAGACCGGCACGCCAAATCGCCGCCAAATCTCCAGGCCCGCCTGCCGCGCCAGCATCACGCATTGTTCCAGCTTGACCCCTCTGACCGGCACAAACGGAATCACGTCCGCTGCGCCGATGCGCGGATGCACACCCTCCTGCGCCCTCATGTCGATCAGTTCCACGGCCTTGCCAGCGCCCCGCACCGCTGCCTCCACCACTGCCGCGGGCTCCCCAGCTATCGTCACCACTGAGCGGTTGTGGTCCGCGTCCATCGACCAATCCAGCAGGTGTACCCCGTCCACGCGCATCGCCGCTACAATAGCTTGCACGCGGCCAGCATCCGTGCCCTCTGAAAAGTTGGGGACGCATTCCACGATCGCGCCCCTTATCGCGCCGCTTTTCGCGCTGTTGATCGCTCCGCTCACTTTTGGTTGCCCGTTGCCATTCCAGCCCTGATTTCGTCCCCGTTCCTATTCCTTGCTTTTGTTTTTCTATTGCCTATTGGCTATTCCCTATTGGCTGCTTCTTTCACTTCCAGAACGTATATCCCGCCTGTATCTGGATGCTGGCGTTTACTCCCGGGTTGCGGTCACCCAGCGACGCCGACGAAATGTGCACCGCGTTCACACCCACATCGATCGACCGCCCTTGCTTGAGGAAGTAGTGCACTCCAACCCCGCCCTGGGGCATGAAATTCCACACGCTTGTTCCACCGTCGATAATCGGTCCCTTGGCCGGGTTGTTGTTGCTCATATAGTTCGGTGGAAACTTGTGCGTGGTATAAATCAGTCCGCCCGCCCCCTGAAACCACGGCTGAATGCGTCTCGACCTGGTCAGAAAGTTCCACCTGAAAATCACCGGCATGATGCTCACGCCAGTGAACGTACCACCCCCGAACTGCCAAGGGCAGGAATAGAGCTGCCCCGTCGACGTTTCGCACTCGATTTGGACTACGTGCGGCGGCGGCGTGTACGCCTGCCACAACGGCATGATTTCGCCGTCAAGCTCAAATTGTCCGCTGAAGATGCCTGCGTGCACTACCGGCGTCAGCACCTTGCCCAGTTGAAATCCAGCCCAGAAGAATTTGTAATTCGCCCGGTCGCCTACGCCCGTGCCCCAATTTGCAAAGGGCCCGTACTCCCAGCTGCGGTTCGTGCGAACCTCACCAACAGCGTCTGCAATAGTCGGTCGGTCACTCTCTAAAATCGCCGTGCGTTGGCGGGTGCCGATCGGCGTCAAAGTCTGTACGTAGTTTCGGCGGTCCGGGACGATGTTTGGCTCACCCCTCGGATGTGCCGCCGTTCCATCGCCCGCCTGCCCCGCTGCCGCTCCTTCCGGCGCTTGCGCGGCAACCATCGTTCCCGCCAGCAACAAAAACAAAACAATCCCTTCAGCTCGCCTCAAAATTCTCCCCCGCCTGATTCCAATTTCCGAATGTCCCGCCGGTCACTATGCCCCCGCCCCTCGGCCCCGTCTTCTCGTTCCCTTGCTCCCTTGTTGCCTGTTCCCTTGGTCCCTGCATCCAAAAAAAGACCGCCACAATCGGGCGGCCTCACCTTGCCCGGTTCGGACCCGCCTATCCCGCCGCGTGCTCCATCTGTTCCGCGTCCATATCGAAATTTGAATGGACATTCTGCACATCGTCCAGATCTTCCAGCGTCTCCAGCAGGCGAACCATCTGGTTGGCCGCCGTCCCTTCGAGCTTCGTGTAGGTCGACGCTACCATCGCCACTTCGCTCATCACCGTCGCAATCCCAGCGGCCTTTACCGCGCTCGACACCGCCTCATACGACGCCGGTTCCGTGAGAATCTCCCACGTCTCGCCCTCGTCCTTCAAATCCTCGCCGCCGTGCTCCAGCACAATGTCCATCAACTTCTCTTCGCTCGTCGCCGACTTCTCTACCGCGATCAGGCCCTTCTTCGCAAACATGAACCTTACTGAGCCGGTTTCGCCAAGGTTTCCGCCGTTCTTCGAGAACGCGTGCCGGATCTCGCTCACCGCGCGGTTGCGGTTGTCAGTTAGCACGTCCACCAGCACGGCCACGCCTCCCGGCCCGTATCCCTCAAAACTGGCCTCCTCGTAGCTAACACCTTCGAGTTCTCCGGTCCCGCGCTGGATGGCTCGCTTGATGTTCTCCTGCGGCATGTTCTCCGCCTTGGCCGCTAGAATCGCCGTCCGCAGCCGCGCATTCCCGTCCGGATCGCCACCCCCTTTGGCGGCAACCGCAATTTCCTTGATGAGACGGGTGAAAATCTTCCCGCGCTTGGCGTCCAGCGCGCCCTTTTTGTGCTTGATTGTCGCCCATTTTGAGTGGCCTGACATAACTACCTCAGAAGGCTTAAAGATGGCGGCGCATCCGCGCCATGACCTTGCAAGTATATCTCAGCCCAAGGCGTCGCAGTTCCCACAAAGGGCGACCCCGTTTGCGAAGATCTTGAGGTGGTGCCGGCTCCTGGCGGAGCTTCGTCGTTCTTTGAGAGGGCATGACTTCAGTCGTGCCGATTGTAGCGTAGAACGAATCAGGGCTTTAGCCCCGGAGGGATGTCCTCGTAAACGGCCTCACCGCTCCCCCGTCGAACATTCGTCAGCGGTAATAAATTGACCCGGCCGCTCGGGTTCTATCTCAAACCGTACTTCTCAATGAACCTGCCAAGCGTGCGGTTCCATATCTCGAACCGGTCGCTCAGCGCTTCATAGGTGCCTCCCGGCCAGAGATCGATATTCATCTTGAGCCACGGATCTTTGTCGCTGTCGCAATAAGCCCGGCACCAGCGGTTGTCGTAGTTCCATCCGTTGATCTGCGAAATATCGAATTTACCGTGGGTGGAAAAGCCGGCGCCGAATTCAAGCGCAGCACAACGCTCGCCCTTGCAGTCGCCGAGAAAGATGTTGATTGGAGATCCCTGAGAACTGGTTTCGATGTGGCGATTCCCGCTTTCGCCGATAACAAATTTTACGGCGTAGCCTTCTCCATCGAGCCAGGCGGCCATCTCTTCAATCGTCAATCCGCCGTCAGGAATCGTACGCATCGGCGCCGGTGACGGCAGCGCTATGGCCCGTGGCACCGGCGGAACAGCTTGCGCGGCAGGTGCAGGGGCGGCAGCCTGCACGTTTTCCGCCGTTGCAAGCGAAGCTCCGCACTTCGCGCAAAATGTTTGATTCGGCAAGGCCTCTGAGCCGCAACGGGGACAAAACATGGCGATTCTCCAGTATTGAAAAGGTTTTTTCCGGCCAGCGTCTGCATCTATCGCAGGTTGTACTTGCCGATGAATGCGCTGAGTATTTTGTTCCAGGTCGCAAACTGATCGTTCAATGACTCAAACGTGCCGCCGGGCGAGAGAGCGATATCGATGTCAAGACACGGATCGTTCACGGTGTCGGAATAGGCCTTGCCCCATGGGATATCGCTGTTCCATTCGTTCAGTCGCGAAACATCGAACCTGCCCTTGCTCGAAAAAGCGAACACCAGTTCAAGCGACGCGCTGCGCCCGCTCTGGCAGCCCGGCGTAAAGATGTTGAACAAGGTGCCCTGTGACCAGCTCTCAATGTGGCGCTTGCCGTCTTCGCGTGTAACCACCTTCGCGGCGTACCCACCGCTCTGCAGCCAGGCAATCACCTCTTCAAGCGTCAACCCGCCGTCCGGAATAGGGTGCGTCAACGCTGACGCGGCCAGAGTTGGTGCTGCCAGAGGCAAAGCTGCTGCAGGCTGCGGTACGACGCCTGCGGCAGTCGACGCAGGCGCAGCTTGCGCGGCAACGGGGATAGTAGCACTCTGCGCGCTTTCCGCAGCCCCTAGCGCAGCTCCGCACTTCGCGCAAAATCTTTGATCTGGCAGTGACTCTGCGCCACAACGGGGACAAAACATCGCAGTTCTCCATTTCTAAAAAATCAATCCGCAGAACGCTAACGCAAGTCTCTGCAAGCTATCACCTCCGGATTCGCTGAGTAAAGACGCCGGAATTCCTTCGGCGCGAATTCGCCAAGCCCGAACACTTCCGCTTTGCCAGCCAGCTAGTCTACTTCGCCGACTTCGCCCCCGGATGCTGCCCCGCGCGCTGCGGAAAAACCAATATGCAGATCACAATGAAGCAGGCAATCGCGGCCGACGAACTATACCGGCTCAGATTCAACCCGCCGCTCGCAACCGGCTTGGTCAGCAAGTCGCCCAGGGTCGCGCCCAGCGGACGCGTCAGCACAAAGGCTGCCCAGAACAGCACAGCCCGCGAAGTTTTGGTGAAGAAATAAATCAGGGCCACAACCCAATGCATCCCGCAAAGATCAGTGCCCCGCCTTCGTAGCCCCGCCCGGAATCCGCCACCCAATCGCCCAGCGCGGTGCCAAGCGTATTCGAAAACAGAATGGTCGTCCAGTAAAACATCTCCACCTTCGGCGACGTGATGCACTCCACTGAAATCGATCCCATCTTCAGCCGCCAGGTGGTCAGCACCGCAATTACCAGCGCGAACAGGATCGTTGACCCGCCGGGATACCCGATCCCCAGCGAACGATCCGCAAAATCCGCCATCGTCGTCCCCGTCAATGTCGTCGCAACGATGACCGCCCAGTACAGGAGCGCATGAAACTTCCGCGCGCGAATCTGCGCGGCCACCGCGACTGCAAACAGCACAAAGAAAATAATCGTGCTCGCTGCGTATCCCAGATTCAGCGACATTGAGAGCGCATCGCCGCCGGTCTCGCCCAGCGTGGTCGCGGCAATCTTGATAATCCAGAAGCCGAGCGCTACCTCGGGAACCTTGCTGAATGTTTCGTCCAACGATTTCGGCGCCAGCATTTCTCTCGGCGTTTCATCGCCGGAGCGTCTCATCGGATTGCCCAAGATGCCTGGAAAGGCCCCACCGGCGGAATCCAAGCGCAGATTCTCAGTCACGCAGTGTCTCCTGATTTCTGAGTTCGATTGTCAGCCCGCGTCCCGCCAAATCTACGCAAACACTTCCGCGTCGCGCAGCAGCTTTCCCGTCGCGTCCTTCTTTGAAACGATCGCATCGGCCGCGGCAATCGGCCACTCAATCCCCAACTCCGGATCGTTCCAGAGGATCGTTCTCTCACCCGCCGGCGAATAATAATCCGTCACCTTGTAGGCAAACCCCGCCACATCGCTCAAAACCAGAAACGCGTGTCCAAACCCCTCGGGAATCCAGAGCATCCTGCCGTTATCCCCGCTCAGTTCTGTGGCCACATGCTTGCCGAACGTCGCTGAGCTGCGCCGCAAATCCACTGCTACGTCCAGCACCGCCCCATGGGTCACCCGCACCAGCTTTCCCTGCGGCTGCTCGATCTGGTAGTGGATCCCTCTCAGCACGTTCTTCCGCGACGTCGAAAAATTATCCTGAACCCAGGCCGTCGGCAGGCCGGCCTCCGCCATGCGCCGCAAATTAAACGTCTCCGCAAACGCGCCCCGGTCATCCTTGTAAATCTTCGGCGTCAGCACCAGTACGCCGGGCAGCGTTGTCTCCTCGATCTTCATAGCTGTTCCGCCCTGGCGGCGAAATACGGTTCGCGCAGCAATGCCAGCAAGTACTTCCCATAGCCGCTCTTCGCAATCGGCTCTGCCAGCTTCTCCAGTTGCTCGGCGTTGATGAATCCCTGCCGGTATGCGATCTCCTCCGGGCACGCAATGTCCAATCCCTGCCGCCGCTGGATGGTGTGCACAAACAACCCCGCCTCCAGCAGCGACTCGTGCGTCCCCGTGTCCAGCCATGCCATGCCGCGGCTCATGATCTCGACCTTCAGTTTTCCAGCTTCCAGGTAGCGCCGGTTCAGGTCCGTAATCTCCAGCTCCCCGCGCGCTGAAGGCTTCAGCGCATCTGCAATCTTCACCACGTCGCGGTCGTAAAAGTACAGCCCCGTCACCGCATACCGCGACTTTGGCTGCGCCGGTTTCTCTTCCAGGCTCACGGCTCGCCCGTCTTTATCGAACTCCACCACTCCATACCGCTCGGGATCCTCCACCGGATAAGCGAACACGGTCGCGCCGCTTTCGAGTTGCGCTGTCGATTGCAACTGCTTCGAAAAGCCCTGCCCATAAAAAATGTTGTCCCCCAGAATCAGCGCGCTCGGCTGCCCGGCAATAAAATCCCGCCCGATAAGGAACGCCTGCGCCAATCCATCCGGGCTCGGCTGCACGGCATAGCTGATCTCCAGGCCCCAGCGTTTTCCATCGCCCAGCAATTCCTTGAAGCGTCCGGTGTCTTGAGGCGTGGAGATGATCAGAATCTCGCGCAGCCCCGCCAGCATCAGCGTGCTCAGCGGGTAATAGATCATCGGCTTGTTGTACACCGGCAAAAGCTGCTTTGAGACCACATGGGTCACGGGATACAGCCGCGTCCCCGATCCGCCGGCCAGAATGATTCCCTTCATCGTCTATCCTCTGTATCGCCGCTCTGTAGCGCCGGCGTCCTCGCCGGGCTGTCGTGTGGGCGTCCTCGCCCGCACTCCGTCGTCCCTAATTTCTGGTCCCAGCACTCTGGTCCCTATATTTCAGCCCGCTCCGCATAGTTCTTCGCAATCCACTCGCGATAGGCCCCGGTCCGCACGCTCTCCACCCAGTCGCCATTTTCCAAATACCATCGCACCGTCTTGCGCAACCCGCTTTCAAATGCCTCCGCCGGTTTCCATCCCAGCCCGTTCGCAATTTTTCGTGCGTCAATCGCGTACCGCCTGTCGTGCCCCGGCCTGTCTTGAACGTAAGTGATCAGCTTCCGGCGCGGTGCGGCATTCGCTTCCGGCCGCAGCTCGTCCACAATGTCGCAAATTGCCGTCACCACGTCGATATTCGTCCGCTCGCTGTTCCCGCCGATGTTGTATGTTTGCCCAGGGACCCCGTTGAGTAAAACCGTGCGAACGGCCGTGCAGTGGTCCTCCACAAACAGCCAGTCGCGTACGTTCTTTCCGTCGCCGTACACCGGCAGCGGCTTGCCCTCCAGCGCGTTCAGGATCACCAAAGGAATCAACTTCTCCGGAAATTGAAACGGCCCGTAGTTATTTGAGCAGTTCGTCGTCAGCACCGGCAGCTTGAAAGTATGAAAATACGCCCGCGCCAGGTGATCCGATCCCGCCTTCGACGCCGCATACGGACTGTTGGGCGCGTACGCAGTTTCCTCGCTGAATGCCGCATCGTTCGGCCCCAGCGTCCCGTACACCTCATCCGTCGAGACGTGCAAAAAACGGAACCCCGCGCGATCTGGGTCGGCCATGCCACTCCAGTAAACCCTCGCCTGCTCCAGCAGCGTGAAAGTGCCCATCACGTTAGTCCGGACGAACGCCTCTGGCGATACAATGGACCGATCCACATGGCTCTCCGCCGCAAAATGCACGATCGCCCGTGGCTGATACTTCCCCAGCAGCGACCCCACCAGCTCCGCATCGCAAATATCGCCGTGCACAAATATGTAGCGGTCGTCGCCCCCCCCGGCGTTCTGGACCGACGCCAGGTTCGCCGGGTTTCCAGCGTAAGTCAGCAGGTCCAGATTAACCACCGCCGCGGCGTTATTCACCACCGCCGAAGCGCCATGATTGACGGTCGCGGCGCCATTTTCCACTGAATTTAACGGCGAATTGGCGCCGGCCTTCATCCAGTTCAAAACAAAGTTTGAACCGATGAACCCCGCTCCGCCGGTCACCAGAATCGTCTCTCTCACGCGCGTCATAGACCCCGAGTATACGGCACAAAACGCATCACATGCGATAACAGAACAGTGTCATCGGAGGGTCCGCTGAAACAGTTTCGGAATCAACCACCCCGCTGACGATTGGATGATCCGAGTCGTGCGAGAACACGATATTTCACGGTGATAGCAGCACCTCCAACTAGTCCCGCGAAAGCAATCGCCGCTGCACCAAATTCCCTATCAACCACGAATCCAATCGTTGGCGCAAGAAGGATCGCAAACGCGATGAAAATCCATGTTGCTCCAGCTCCGATTCGTCCCTTGCGAATATCTTGGAAGCCGCTCAGATACCAGAGTGCCGATACGCCGATGGCCGCAAGCCCTTGGAGAGCTGGATGGGCTGCAAAAGCAACCGAAAGTGATTGAAATAGTGCTTGCACATTCGCCTCCAAACAACAAGGGTTAATCGCGACTATAGTCCACGCCCCGTTCCGGCAGTATCCTCGCCGATCCGGAAGCCATACCGCAGGCAACCCCGCTAAAACTTCCGTCGCCCCAGCCCTGCCGTCCCCCATCTTGAAAGGACTTGCTGCATTGACAGGGTTTTTTAGTTATATTAAAAGCAGTGCACTTCCGGGATGGGCCGGGGCTGCTCACAGAACCCACTTGTTTCATTTGGCAAGGCGATTTTTAACCCTCGGGAATCGCAGAGGGATTGTGTACTTCATCTGATTCATCTTGTCTCAACCAAATCTACCGCTCAAAAGGCTGCCATGGGATCTCGAATTCGACATCTTCGCCCTCCCCAACCGCAAGGCCTCTATCATCCTCGCGATGAACACGATGCCTGCGGCATGGGTCTGGTCGCGAACATTAAAGGCGAGAAGAGTCACGAGATTATCCGCAAAGGCCTCGAGGTTCTCATCAACCTCACCCATCGTGGCGCGGCCGGCTGTGACCCGGAGACCGGCGACGGCGCGGGCATCCTCATCCAGATTCCGCACGATTTCTTTGTCCGCGAGTGTTCCGAGCTGGGCATCAAGTTGCCCGAGTCGGGTGCCTACGGCGTGGCCATGTGCTTCCTGCCCGTCGAGCGCCAGAATCGCTTGCAGTGCGAAGGCGTCTTCGAGCGCATCGCCCAGGAAGAGGGCTGCAAGGTCCTTGGCTGGCGTGACACACCCGTAAACGGCGATGCCATCGGCCGCGAAGCGCGCAGCTCCCAGCCCTACATCGAGCAGCTCTTCATCGGCCGTCCCGCAGATCTCGATGAAGAAGCCTTCGAGCGCCTCCTTTACCGCATTCGCCGCCGCACTGAGAACGAAATCTTTGCCTCCGAGATCGAGGACAAGGAAACTTTCTACGTTCCCTCGTGTTCCTGTCGCACCATCATCTACAAGGGCCTCATGCTGGCCCCGCAAATTGAGAAATTTTATTTCGAGCTCGCCAATCCGCTCGTCACGAGCGCGCTCGCCCTCGTTCACCAGCGCTTCTCCACCAACACCTTTCCAAGTTGGAAGCTCGCGCACCCGTACCGTTACGTCGCGCACAACGGCGAGATCAACACCATTCGCGGCAACGTCAGTTGGATGAACGCGCGCCAGTCGGTTCTTGAGAGCCCTCTCTTCGGCAACAAAATCAGCGAACTCTATCCCGTCGTTGTCCCTGGCGGCAGCGACTCCGGCTCGCTCGACAACGCCGTTGAGTTCCTCTTCCAGTCCGGCCGTTCCCTGCCTCACGTCATGGCCATGCTCATTCCCGAGGCCTGGGCCGGCAACCCTGACATGGACGAAGACAAGCGCGCCTTCTACGAGTACCACGCCTCGCTCATGGAGCCGTGGGACGGCCCCGCAGCCATCGCGTTCACCGACGGCCGCCTCATCGGCGCAACTCTCGACCGCAACGGCCTGCGTCCCGGCCGTTACATCGTCACCAAAGACGATCTCGTCGTCCTCGCCTCCGAGGCCGGCGTCATCGAAGTACCGCCTGAGGACATCCTCAAGAAAGGCCGCCTGCAACCCGGCCGCATGTTCCTGGTCGACACCGTTCAGCAGCGCATCATCTCCGACGCCGAGATCAAGAAGTCGCTCGCCGCGCGCCAGCCCTACGCAGAATGGCTCAAGCAGCAGCACATCACCATTGACTCGCTGCCCGAGCCCGCGCGCGTCATCGGTTTCAACGCCGAGACTCTGCTTCGCCGCCAGCGTGCCTGCGGATACTCTGAAGAAGATCTCCGCATTATCCTCACGCCGATGGCCGCCAATGGCGAGGAGCCGATCGGCTCCATGGGCACAGACGTGCCGCTGGCGTGTCTCTCTGACCGTCCGCAGCCGCTCTTCAATTACTTCAAACAGCTCTTCGCCCAGGTCACCAATCCGCCCATCGACCCCATTCGCGAAGAGTTGGTCATGTCGCTGATCAGCTATATCGGGAACGAGCGCAACATCCTCGATGAGACGCCCGAGAACTGCCACACTCTCAAGCTGCCGCATCCGATTCTCACCAATCGCGATCTGGAAAAACTGCGCCGCGTCTCGTCGGGAGACTTGTTGGCAACCACGCTGCCCGCGCTCTTCCGCTCCGAGGATGGTGAAAAAGGCCTGCGTCACGCGCTCGAGGATCTAAGCAACCGCGCCTCGCACGCCGTCGATTCCGGCTACTCCGTGCTTATCATCTCTGACCGCGGCGTCGATTCGACCTACGCGCCCATCCCCAGCCTGCTCGCTATGGCCGCCGTTCACAATCGCCTGGTCCGCGAACAAAAACGTACCCAGGTCGCGCTCATCATCGAGAGTGGCGAGCCGCGCGAGGTCATGCACTTTGCCCTGCTCATCGGCTACGGCGCAAGCGCCATAAACCCCTACCTCGCCATCGAGACCATTCACGATCTCAAGCGCCGCAATCTGCTGCCGGAAAAAATCTCCGCCGAATATGCCGAGAAGAACTTCATCAAGGCCATCAATAAAGGCCTGCTCAAAACCTTCTCCAAAATGGGTATCAGCACCCTGCAAAGCTATCGCGGCGCGCAGGTCTTTGAGGCTGTCGGCCTCAATAGCTCCCTCATCGAGGACTACTTCCCCGGCACCGCCTCGCGCATTGAAGGCATCGGTCTCGCCGTGCTCGCCCGCGAAGCGCAGTTGAAGCACGATTACGCCTTCCAGCCGCTCACCGAATCTGAAACCGATCTCGTCGTCGGCGGCCAATATCAATACCGCGAGGGCGGCGAATTCCACCTGCTCAATCCGGTAACCATCAGCAAAATTCAGCACGCGGTCAATACCAACAACCCGGCCACGTTCCAGGAATTTACCGACCTCATCGACGGCCAGAACCGCACCCTCTGCACGCTGCGCGGTTTGCTCAAGCTCAAGTATCTCGACGAGCCGATCCCGCTCGAAGAGGTCGAGCCCGCCAAAGAAATCGTCAAGCGTTTCACCACCGGCGCCATGAGCTTCGGGTCCATTAGTAAGGAAGCCCACGAAACCCTGGCCATCGCCATGAACCGCCTCGGCGGCATGTCCAACACCGGCGAAGGCGGCGAAGACGAAGCCCGCTTCACGCCGGACGCCAACGGCGATTCGCGCCGCTCCGCCGTCAAGCAGGTTGCGAGCGGCCGCTTCGGCGTCACCACCAATTACCTCGTCAACGCCACCGAGTTGCAAATCAAAATGGCCCAGGGCGCAAAGCCCGGCGAGGGCGGCCAGCTCCCCGGCTACAAAGTTGACGGAGAAATCGCGCGCATCCGCCACTCCATCGCCGGCGTCGGCCTCATCTCGCCTCCGCCGCACCACGACATCTATTCCATCGAGGATCTCGCGCAGCTTATCTACGACCTCAAAAACGTCAACCCGCAGGCGCGCATCGCCGTCAAGCTCGTCTCTGAAGTTGGCGTCGGCACCGTCGCCGCAGGCGTCTCCAAGGCTCACGCCGATGTCGTGCTCATCTCCGGCGACACAGGCGGCACCGGCGCTTCACCACTGAGTTCCATCAAGCACGCCGGCCTGCCCTGGGAGCTCGGCCTCGCAGAGACGCAACAGGTTCTGCTCCTCAACGACCTGCGCTCGCGCATCCGCGTGCAGACTGACGGCAAGCTCCAGACCGGCCGCGACGTCATCATCGCCGCCCTGCTCGGCGCAGAGGAATTTGGCTTTGCCACGATGCCACTTATTTCACTGGGTTGCATCATGATGCGCAAGTGCCACTTGAATACTTGCCCCGTCGGCATCGCCACCCAGGACCCCGTCCTCCGCGCCCGCTTCACCGGCACGCCGGAGCACGTCATCAATTTCTTTTTCTTCATCGCCGAGCAAATGCGCCAGCACATGGCCAAGCTCGGCTTCCGCACCGTCGACGAAATGGTCGGCCGCGTCGAAAAAATTGAGACCCACATCGACGACGCCCACTGGAAGGCCCGCGGCATCGATCTCTCGTCCATCCTCCACGCGCCGCCGCTTCCCGCCCGTGTCGCGCGCCGCCGCACCACTTGTCAAGATCACGGTCTCGGACCCGCGCTTGACCACGCGCTCATCGCCAAGGCCAAGCCCGCGCTCGAATCGCAAACGCCGGTCACCGCCAGCTTCGCCATTCGCAACGTGCACCGCACCGTTGGCGCTATGCTCGGCGGCGAAATCGCCCGCCGTTACGGGTCTGCAGGTTTGCCCGATAGCACGATCCACTTCAAGTTCCGCGGATCGGCTGGCCAAAGCTTCGGCGCATTCGTTCCGCAGGGCGTCACGCTCGAGCTTGAAGGCGACTCCAACGATTATCTCGGCAAAGGTCTCTCCGGCGGCCGCATCATCGCCTATCCGCCCAAGACCTCCAGCTTCCTTCCTGAAGAAAGCATCCTCGTCGGCAACGTCGTCCTTTACGGCGCAACAGGTGGCGAGGTCTTCCTCAACGGCATCGCCGGCGAGCGCTTCGCCGTTCGCAACTCCGGCGCTACTGCGGTCGTTGAAGGCGTCGGCGACCACGGCTGTGAATACATGACCAACGGACTCGCCATCGTTCTCGGCGCTACCGGCCGCAACTTTGCCGCCGGCATGAGCGGTGGCATCGCTTACGTCTACGACGACAAGGGCGACTTCTCCTCGCGCCGCTGCAACAGGGCCAGCGTGGATCTGGAGCCGCTGGTCAACGCCGACGACATTGAAAAAATCCGCGCTCTGCTCGCGCGCCATCGCGACCTTACCGGCAGCCCCCGCGCCGCCTGGATCCTCGAGCACTGGGCCGACGCGCAGCCGCTCTTCATCAAAGTCTTCCCGCACGAATACAAGCGTGTTCTCGGCGTCGAGCGCGCTCAGGCCATCTACACTTCCCCAAACTTCACGCCGCCTCTCGCGGAAGCCGCCGAGGTGAAGCATGGGTAAGATCACGGGCTTTTTAGAAATCAAGCGAGAGCAACCCACACGCCGCAAGGCCGACGAGCGCATTCGCGACTGGTTTGAAATCTACGAGCCATTCCCTGAAGAAAAGCAGCGTGAGCAGGGCGCTCGCTGCATGGATTGCGGCGTTCCCTTCTGCCACACCGGCTGCCCGGTCAACAATCTCATCCCCGACTGGAACGATCTCGTCTACAACAATCGATGGCAGGCCGCCGTCCGCCGCCTCCACTCCACGAATAATTTTCCTGAGTTCACCGGCCGCATCTGCCCCGCGCCGTGCGAAGCCGCATGCGTGCTCGGCATCAACCAACCGCCCGTCTCGATCAAATTAATCGAGCGCTCCATTGTCGAGCGTGGCTGGGACGAGGGCTTTATCCATCCCGAGCCGCCCGAGCAGGCCACTGGAAAACGCATCGCCGTCGTCGGCAGCGGACCCGCCGGCCTCGCCGCCGCGCAGCAGCTTCGCCGCGCCGGCCACTCCGTCACCGTCTACGAGAAAAACGACCGCATCGGCGGCCTGCTCCGCTACGGCATCCCAAATTTCAAGCTTGAAAAGCACGTCGTCGATCGCCGCATCGCGCAGATGAAGTCCGAGGGAGTCATCTTTCAGACCAACGCGCACGTCGGCGTCAACATTCCCGTCGAATCTTTAACAGAACAATTCGACGCCATCCTGCTCTGCGGCGGCGCTGAGCAACCGCGCGACCTGCCCGTCCCCGGCCGCGAACTCAAGGGCGTTCACTACGCAATGGAGTTCCTGCCCCAGCAGAATCGCCGCAACGAAGGCGACAACGAGGACAAGCTTCTCGCGTCCATGGGCGCCGCTGCGTCCATCCTCGCCACCGGCAAGCGCGTCATCATCATCGGCGGCGGCGACACCGGCGCGGACTGCCTCGGCACCAGCCATCGCCAAGGCGCAAAGAGCGTCCACCAGTTTGAAATCATGCCCAAGCCGCCGGCGGAGCGCGCCTCGTCAACACCGTGGCCGCTCTGGCCGCTGCAACTGCGCACTGAAAGCTCCCATGAAGAGGGCGGCACGCGCGACTGGAGCATCGGCACCATCCACTTCTCCGGCGACGAGCACGGCAACGTCAAACAGCTTCACGCCATTCGCGTCGGCCCGCCGCCCAAATTCGAGCACCAGGCTCTCTCCGAGTTCACCCTCGACGCCGATCTCGTCCTGCTCGCGATGGGCTTCCTCGGTCCCGTCAAGAATGGAATGATCGAGCAGCTCGGACTCGCCCTCGATAATCGCGGCAACGTCGCCACCACAAATTACATGTCCTCGGTTGAAGGCATCTTCGCCGCCGGCGACATGCGCCGCGGTCAGTCGCTGGTCGTCTGGGCCATCTCCGAAGGCCGCAAAGCCGCCGCCGCCGTCAGCGAATACCTCGCCTCAAAAGAAGAACCGGCTCCGTCACGCCTCCGCCAGGCCGCCGCTTCAGCGCGCTGAGCTAATCAAAATGGCAGATGCGATCAAAGTCGCCTTTGTAAAAGACAATGCGTTGCATTTCGTCCGTGGTTCGGACGTGTGGAGCGTGAAGACGGTCGAAGGCAAAGAGCCTTGTGACTGGCCGAAGGTCCATTTTGCAAATGTCGGCGTTTCCGAAGAGTTCGTTGAGCAGTCCTTCGGGGAGTTTATGGAGTTGTTGGACGCGACTGCCATTTACGGCTCCGAGCGAGATGCTATAAAAAGCGCAATCACGGCCGTCTTGGTTGAGGGTCTGATGCTAGCGTTTGAGCATCTCCGCAAAATCCGCCAATTGGCAAGCGTTCCTGTTCCCGAACTCAACCGGAGACAACTCTATGAGGATTTTGCAGAAGCAATTTGGCGTGCCTACAACGTATTGATGCCCAAAGCAGTTTCGCTATTAGGCTTCGATATAAAATTTGCGTTCAATAAGAAGGATGCCGAGTTCGAGAAAGGTGCCGGCGAATTTAACGCCAAATACCCGTCACTAATAATGGATATTCCGGGCGTTTTGAGAAGACAGCGAGCGAATTGGCAGCAGGATCTCCACCTCTTTAGAAGCGAGGTTGTTGTACATCGCAATCTGGACATTGCGGCGTTCGAGATTTACGAACGTCCAGAGACGGCGGAAAGACTTTTCGATCATGCTTGGCGGGCAATGGCCGATTTGTTCCCCGCCTTTATCGAAGGCCGTTACCCGCCCAAGTGGTCCATCAAGGAAATTCCACCAGCGGAGCGTAACCCAAATCGGCGACGGCGGTTTCAATTCTTCATGTGTGAGCCGGTCAAGCGGAGCTAGGCAGCTTCCTCCGTTCCGCCCGCAGATCCCTTCGCCGGGTGCCCATCCTAAACGCGCTGTTTGCGTTTAGGGTGGGATACCACGAACCGAATCTCCGCACGTTCCCGCTGAGCTACCGCTGTGCGCCCGAGCACGCTCACCCCCGCCGCTCCCTATTGGCTACTCCCTACTGGCTATTGGCTTTTCACTATTGGCCGCCTTTACACACGCACTCCCGAAACGCATCCGCCCCATCATTCCTCAGCGCGCAAGTATACGGCTGCCAGAGCGCACCTATCGCTCTCGCCCCGCCACCGCCCGAGCCATAATTCCGGATGTAACTCTGGCTCGCATTTCTCTGCGCAGTTGGATCAGCCTTGAATCCCGCAACCAGATCCGCCACTGTCGCAGCAGTAAACGCCGGCTCCTTGTACGTCTTCGCGAAGTCGTACTCCTCGGTCCACTGCGTGCCGGCATTCAAATTCTGACCCGCATCCGGCCCCGTCTGATTCGACGCCACAAAAACCCGGTAATCCTTCAGTTGAGCCGTCGCCGCATCGACCTCGGCCACAGTAAACGATGGATTATTCCCGTTAACCGGCGAAATCGATCCCACCATTTTGATCGCCACGCTACTCGCCGGGTCTCCCGCCGCCGGTTTCAGCAACCGCAACTCATCCATGTGCGTGTGCGCAAAAACCGCCAGCTCAATCACGTCGCCGTAACCCGCCATCGCATCCGCCAGCGTCTCCGAAGAGAGAAACATCTGCGGATTGCCCCCGCTGCAAAGGTCCAGCACCTTAGTCGCCGTCGCGTAGGGATTCACCCCCGGCGGAATATGCGACATCACCCACACCTTCTCATGGCTTCGCCGCGCCGCATCCAGTTGCTTCGTCAGCCACGCGACCTGCTCCGCCGCCGGCGCCGGATCAGCCTTGCCTCCGCACGTCGCATATTGCCGCGACATAAAAATATCGTCCAGCACCAGCATCCGCGTGTGCGCAAGCGACGCCGGAAGCCTCACGCTGTAATACCCTCCCGCCGAAAAGTCGTGCAAAGCATTCGCCCGCTCACTGGCCGGAAAATCAACGGTCAAAATCTTTCCAATGTCGGTCAGAAACGCGCTGTTCGCATCGAGCGCATAGTCGCCGCAATCCGAGTCGTTATTTCCCAGCGCCCCATACACCGGCACGCCCGGCAGTGCCGCGCGCAGCTCGCGCATCACGTATTCGATCGTCTTCTCCACAAACTCCCGGTATTCGCCGGGCTTCGCCTTCGGAAAAGTCGTCGAGAATTTGCATTGGAAATTGTGCGCAATCAAATCGCCGCTCAGGACAACAAACTTCACGCCGCTCGAGTCGTCCTTCATTGCCCGCAAACTCGACTCATACAACCGGTACGAAGTGTCCACGCCGCGCGCCTTGCAGGTCTGCTGCAACTCCGCAAATCGCGCTGCCTGGTCCGCCGAAGCAGGCGCGGCCAGAATTTCGTTCCACTCGCTGATAGGCGCAGCCCTCAGCCGCGCCGCCTTAGCCGGATCGGCGAAAGGCTCAAAGTGAATGTCGCTCACAAACAGCGCTTCAACCGTCCGGTCGCTTGCGGTATTCTTTGTCGCCGTATTTTGCGCCGTCACGCGCGCGTTCATCGCACAGCAGCAGATCAGAACGCACAGGCCGGCAAAGCTGCGCAACGTACCGGTCACTCCCCTCCTTCTCATGAATTCTCCTATACGAAACTCGACGAAATTCGACGAGTTTTGATGAACCTCGACGAACCGGCTCTCTCGTCTCTGCGCGCTTGCCCTAGAATAATCCTCTTATCACGCCAATTCTCCGGCCCTCAGCCGCCCCGGACGCTAACTAGCTAACTAGCGCCTTGCGAACACCACCGAACTTTGGGTGCCCCACGTCCCGACCTTGGGACGTGGGATGCGTCAGACTCATCCGTCGCCGATTTACACTAACCCGCCCGCCCGGCTGCACTATCCTTTCCTCATGAGCAGATCAGCCCTCGTACCCGCCGCCTTTCTCGTTGCCGCATCTCTCATCCCGCCTTTTCTTCCCGCGCAAACCCTCGCGCCCACTCCGCCCATGGGCTGGAACAGTTGGGACTCCTACGGCCTCACCATCGACGAGGATCAATTCAAGGCCAATGCCACCGTCCTCGCATCGATCCAGCAATACGGCTGGAAGTACGCCGTCATTGACGAAGGTTGGTACATGGCCAACCCCGCCGGCCACACTCTCGAAGAGAAAAACTATCTCTGGGATGCGAACGGCATTCTCATTCCCGTCACGTCTCGCTTTCCTTCCGCTGCCAACGGCGCCGGTTTCAAGCCACTCGCAGACTGGCTTCACGCGCAGGGCCTCAAATTCGGAATTCACATCGTCCGCGGAATTCCCCGCCAGGTTGTCGCCGCCAATCTGCCTATCGCAGGCACATCGTTTCACGCCGCCGACGCGGCTGACACCACATCCCCCTGCGGGTGGGACCCGGGCAATTGGGGTGTCAAGGACAACGCCGCGGGCCAGGCTTATTACGACTCGATGATTCGCCTCTACGCATCCTGGGGCCTCGACTTCCTCAAGGTCGATTGCATCTCCGACCATCCCTACCGCCCCACAGAGATTCGTCAGATCGCCGAAGCGATTCGCAAAACCGGCCGCCCCATCGTGCTCTCGCTCTCCCCCGGTCCAACCCAGCTCGACCATGCAGCTGAAGTCCAAAAATACGCGCAGATGTGGCGCATCACCAACGACCACTGGGATGCCTGGACCTTCGCACATTCCACGCCCGACGGCTATCCCTTCGGCCTCAAAGGCGACTTCGACATGCTCGCCAAGTGGTACCCCTACGTTGGCGCCGGCAGTTGGCCTGATGCCGACATGCTCCCCGAAGGCTGGCTCGGCCCCAACCCTGGGATGGGTCCCGCCCGCCAATCCCGCCTGACGCCCGACGAGCAGCGCACCGAATTCACTCTCTGGGCCGTCACGCGATCGCCGCTTATCCTTGGCGACAATCTCACTCGCCTCGACGACTTCTCCCGCTCCCTCTACACCAATCAAACCGTCCTTTTCTTGAACCAGAACGCCACCTACAGCCGCCCCGTCGATACCTCCGCTCTCGGCCCCGCCTTTCAGGATGCGCGCGTCTGGCGCGCTTCCATTGGACAGCCCGGTGATCGCGGCTACTCCGAGTACCTCGCCTTCTTCAACCTCGCCGACACGCCTGCCACATTACGCGCAAATTGGCGACAACTCGGCCTCGATAGCGCAAAGCACTCCGCGCACAATGTGTGGGATGATTCCACTGCCAAAGAATCAAAAGAGATCAGCGTCACTCTGCCGCCACACGGCTGCGCACTGTTTGAGATCCGCTAATTGTGAAAGATTCACTAACTCGCCTTCACCGGCGCGGCACGAAATTAAAACACCACGAAGTCATCGGCCCCGCCTTACACAAACGTGTTAGTCTCCGCGATTTTCCTTATGCCCATGTGCGAAACTGAACTCGGGCTCCCCGGCGCGCTATGGCAAGCGCGCTCGCCAGCAGGGACGATTGATGCATCTTCTCCGATCCGCTTTTATTTCGCTCTCGCGCAACCGCCCGCTACGCCGATTCGTTGAGCACTCCGCGCTGGGCAGTCGCCTCAATGCGCGATTCATCGCCGGCATGCAGCCTGAAGACGCACTGCGCGTCGCCGAAGCGGTCAACCGCCAGGGCATCTCCGTCACCCTGGACTCCCTTGGCGAAAGTGTCACCTCGCCCACCGAGGCGCACCGCGCCGCCGATGTCTACCACGTCCTTCTCGACTCCATCGCCGAGCGCGGTCTCGACGCCCACATCAGCATCAAGCTCACGCAAATGGGCGTTCAGCAATCTCCTGGGGTCGCCGAATCCATCGTCGAAAATCTCGTCCAGCACGCGCGCTCTACGCAAACTTTTGTACGCGTTGACATGGAGGGTTCGCACCTCACTCAGGACACGCTCGATATCGTGCGCCGCGTCCACGCCCATCCCGGCCTGCGAGGCGCCGTCGGCGTCGTCATTCAGTCCTACCTCTATCGCTCTCAGGCCGACATCGAGCAACTGCTTGCCGACGGCATTCATGTCCGCCTCTGCAAGGGCGCTTACAACGAGCCGCCCGAAGTTGCCTTCCCAAGCAAGTCCGAGGTCGACGCCAACTTTTTCCGTCTCACAAAAATGCTGATCGACAGCCCCATCTACCACGCCATCGCTACGCACGACGAGATTCTCATCGACAAAATCAGGGCCTACGCAAGGGAGCGCGCAATCGAGCCCAGCCACTTCGAGCTTCAAATGTTGTACGGGGTGCGCCGCGATCTTCAGCGCAAACTGGTCAGCCAGGGATACAAGGTCCGCGTCTACGTGCCGTTCGGAACCGAGTGGTATCCCTACTTCATGCGCCGTCTGGCTGAACGGCCGGCCAATCTTCTCTTTATGGCGCGCAACTTCTTCCGCTCGTGAGTTGTGCGCCGCGTCGCATCGCCGGTCGCGCCAAATTTCATGCGCAATTCCAAATCATCCTCCGGTGCTCACGTTCTTCAGCCGCCGCAAACCCTGCGAAGCAAGATCTGCCACCTCTCGCGCGAGCGTTTTCGACTCGTTCAGCGACTGCGGACGCTCTAACCGGATGCTCTTTTTGAGGGCGTATTCGCGAAAAAGGATGTCTACATCAAATAAAATCTCTACGTGATCGCAGAGAAACCCGATCGGTTGCAGAATCAGAGCCTTCACTCCCTCGCCTGCAATCCGATTCAGCGTCTCTTCCACGCTCGGACCAATCCACGGCCCGCCGCTTGCGCCCTGGCTCTGGAACGCAAACCACCACCGCGGAATCTCAGGCACTCTCGCCGCCACGAGTTCGGCCGTCCGCCGCGCATCCTCCACGTAAGGGTCACCCACCGCAGCTGGTCCCGGCCACAACCTTGGCCCCGCATCTTCCGCGTCCGCTGCCGGAGCTTCCACTGTTCGCGTCGGCACACTGTGTGCGGTAAACAGAACCGGCACTGGTTCGCCCACCTCCGCGCTCAGCTTCGCCAATGCCGGCCTTAGCTGCTCTGCAAAAGCCTCCACCAGCAGCGGATGGTCCGCCCATCCAGCAGTAAAGTCGATGCGCAGTCCGCCAGCCTCCGCTTCCACCGCGCGCCGGTAAAGCCCCACGCTGGTGCGCGAATTTTGCGGCGCCATGCAGATCACCGCTGCTTCTTCAACTCCATCGGCGCGCATCTGCTTCACCACGTCTGCAATATAGGGCCGCCAGTTCCTCATTCCCACATACACCGGAATCCGCGGGTGCCCCATCCAAGCTTCGCTTGGGTGGGCGGCGGAGTTCGCCTCGCCCACGCCGTTAAGCTCCGCTTCCACCAGCCGAGCCTGTGCCAACGTAATCTCCGTCAGCGGGCTCTTTCCAATCAGCGAATACCGGTGCTGAATCTCTTCAACCACCGTCTGCGGCACTGGACGCCCGCTCACCACATTGCGCAGGTACTCAGGAATCTGCTCCACCGTCTCCGGAGTTCCATGAGCCAGCAACAGCACCGCTTGCTTAGGCATGTGCGTCCTCTAATCGGAACTCGCGCACCATCTTTACTACCGCCTGCACATTTTCTACGGGTGTACCCGGCACAATTCCATGACCCAGATTAAAAATGTGCCCCGGCCGCCCGCCGGCCGCGCGCAAAATCTCCTTCACCTTTTGCTCCAGCACTTCGAGCGGCGCAAACAGCGTAATCGGATCAAGATTCCCCTGCACCGCATGTGCATCTCCAATTGCGCGCCAGCCTTCGTCCAGCGGCTGTCTCCAGTCCAGGCCAATCACATCTGCTCCCGTCGCAGCCATCTGATTCAGCAGTCCCGCTGTCTCCACTCCGAAATAAATTACCGGCACGCCCATCGCCTGCACCGCCCGCACCAGCCGCTTCGACGCTTCAAAGGCGTACCAGCGATAGTCGCTCAGTGAAAGCGACCCCACCCAGCTATCGAAAACCTGAATCGCATCAGCGCCAGCCTGCACCTGCAGCCGGCAATATTCCGTGAGCACCACAACCAGCTTGTCCAATAGGCTCATCCACGCAATTGGCTCGCTGTACATCAGTTGTTTTGTGTGGATGTAGTTACGCGATCCGCCGCCCTCGATCATGTAGCTCGCCAGCGTAAACGGCGCGCCGCAAAATCCGATCACTCCCAGCCGGTCGCGAAAATGCGCGGCCACCTTCTCAATCGCCTGCGCCACATAAGCCAGATCATTTACCCGATCAGTCCGCAATGCACGCACATCCTCGGCCGTGCGTAGCGGCTTGTGCACCACCGGCCCTTCGCCCGCCTGGAACTCAAAGTCCAGCCCCATCGGCTCCAACGGCAACAGCAGATCGGCAAAGATGATCGCCGCATCCACGCCCAGCTTCTCCGCCGCGGTAATCGTCACCTCCGCAGCAAGCTGCGGCTTCTTGCAAATCTCAACCAGCGTGTGGTGCTTGCGCACATCGCGGTACTCCTGCATGTACCGCCCCGCCTGCCGCAAAAACCACACCGGAGTGCGGTCCACCGGCTTGCGCAGGCACGCGCGCACAAACCGGCTTCCCGCGAGAATCGTCTCGGTCGCTTCAGGGCTCTGGCGAGCTGGATCCATATTGATCATTTTACCGGCTCGTCGCCGCTCGCTCATCAGCCGGAATCCCGACTCAAGCCGCTTGGCGCTTGCTATATGATGACCTTCTGCAATGCGCGGCTATGTTTCATTCATCGCTATGCTTTAATCGGAGACTCCTGATGACTTTTTCCAAGCTCACCTGCCCCCTCTTCGCTTCGCTTCTATTTGTTTCAGTGTTGCCCGTGGCGCTTCCAGTCGCCGCCCAACAGCCGCCTCCCGCCGTCTCAACGCCTGCGCCGCCTTCGCAGCAAATCAAACTCGATGTCGTCGTCGATACCAAATCCGGCGAGCCCGTCACCAACCTCGGCCGGCAGGACTTCACCATCCTCGTCAATAAATCCCCGCGCCCTATGACTTCGTTTCGAGCTCTCACGTCCCATGACGAACCCGTCAAAGTCATCATCCTCATTGACGCTGTCAACACACCCTACGAACTGGTTGCAGCCGTGCGCAACGCCACGGAAAGTTTCCTCAAGAGGAACGGCGGCGCTCTGTCCAATCCCACCGCCATCGCAGTCCTCACCGAGAGTGGTGTCGATTTTCAGAATGCTTTTTCAACCAACGGAATGGCGCTTAGCGATGATTTGGAACACCGCCTGATCGGCCTTCGCCTGATCACCCAGGCTTCTCAATTCAGCGACAGCGATCGCCTTAAAATCTGCATCGACGCTCTCCATCAGCTCGCTGTCTTTGCCTCTAGCCTGCCAAGTCGAAAAATCATCCTCTGGATCTCGCCAGGCTTTCCACTCATCTCAGGTCCCGCTTACGCTTCTCTCACCCCGAAAGCGGAACGGGAAATCTTCCGTGACGTGAACTACTTTTCCGGCGTATTGCGGCAAAACAAGATCACGATGTATGACATCGATCCCTTCGGGACCTCACAATCGATGTTCTCGGAAAACTACTATCAGAATTTTGTCAAAGGTGTCGCTAGGTTTGAAGACGCGCAACTCGCCGATTTAAGTGTTCAGGTGCTTTCCGCCCAAACCGGAGGTCTGGCCTTGGTATCGGATAACGATATCCCAGAACAGATCGCCAAATGCCTGCTCGATGCAGACTCCTGGTACGAAATCTCCTTCGATCCCCCGCCCTCGGACAAGCCTAACGAATATCACCGCATCGAAATCAAGCTCGCGCAGCCGGGCCTCGTCGCCCGCACTCGCAATGGCTACTACTCCAACCCCTTCGCCGCCGACGCCGCGCACTGATCGCATTCGCATTCGCTGATCGAACGTCGCCGCAGCCGCCAAGACACGAACAGCCTTTCGAGCATCTCCCGTTCCCTGCCCCGCCTTGTGCCTTCTGCCCCGGCATTCTTGCGAAGCAAAGCCAGCGTCAGCGGGCGAAAGAACCGAACGAACATTCGCGCCTTGTTGCGCGCTTTTCTATTCCCTACTGGCTATTCCCTACTCCCTGCCTTTTTCATTTCCACCGGAATATCCGCAGCGACACAGCAAACGGCACTGCAAACCACGCCAATAAAATCCCCACCTGCACGGTCAGCTGCCCAAGCTGCACGCCTTGCAGCATATTCCCGCGTATCGCATCAATCGCCGCCGTCAATGGCAGCGCGCGCACCAGCGGCTGCACAATCGCCGGAAATCTCGACGCCGAGAAAAATACTCCTGACAAAATCCACATGGGAAGCATCACCAGGTTCATCAGCCCGCTCACAGCCTCCATCGTCCTCGCGCGCGACGCCGTCAGCAGCCCCAGCGCAGAAAACACCAGCGACACTAAAAGGCAAAGCAATCCAAGCTGCCAAAGCGATCCGCGAAACGGCACGCCGAAAACCAGCTTCGCAAATCCCAGAAACACCACCACTTCAACCGCCAACATAATTAGCCGCGACAGCAAATATCCCATCAGGTACTGCCACCGCGGCATCGGCGAAGCCACCATCCGCTTCAGCAGCTTCTTCTGCCGCCCATCCACGATCGAAAAGCCCAGGCCCCACATCGCCGAGCCCATCAAATTCATGCCGAGCAATCCCGGCACCACAAAGTCGATGTACCGCGATCCTTTCTCGCGCACCAGGTCGTTCGTCGCCGTCACCACATCCTTGCGTCCCGCCGCTACTTCGATGGCTCGATCCGCAATCATGCGTGCCGTCCGCGCATCGGGATTGGTATTGTCGTACCGGTACACCACTTCATCCCCGGTCACCCCATCCCCCGCTACCCCATTCCCAGTCTGTTCGGCCAGCAACAAAATCGTTCCCACAGCCAGAGCATGAACACCCGCGTTCTCATCCATCTGCGTTGCCTTCAAGCCACCGTCCGCCGCCAGCGCCTGCGTCAACTGCTCCGTCGTCGCGCCCACCGGCAGCACATCCGCCGGCCTGTTTCTGAATGCAATCCCCAGTCCAATGGCCAGCAAAATCGGAAACACAAAAATCCAGAAGATGGCCTCCGGCTCGCGCAGCGTCAACTTCAACCGCGTCACTGTCAATTGATACAGGCTGCTGGTTTCGAGCCTACTCATCACGAAGATTCCTCCCCGTCAGCCGCACAAACACATCCTCCAATGTCGCCGAATGAGTTTTGAACTCGCTCAAATGCAGCCCCTGCGACTCGATCGCCGCAAAAATCCGCGGCACCGTCGTGTGCAGCTCGCTCACTGAAAGCTGATGTATGCCTTTATCCACGCGATGCGACTGCACCCCCGGAATCGCCTTCAGCGCCTCCACATCGATCACGTCTGAGGGTGCCCCTGGTCCGTCGCCCTTGGGGACCAGGGAATTCACCGCAAACTCCACTATGTCTTCGCTGCACTCCTTCGCAATCAGTTCATTCGGCGTCCCTAGCGCAATCACTTTGCCGTGGTCCATAATTCCCACGCGATCGCAAAGCTGTTCCGCCTCCTCCATATAATGTGTCGTCAAAATAATCGTGCGCCCTGCTTGCTTCAGCTCCTCCACCAGATCCCACAAATGCCGCCGCGCCTGCGGATCGAGTCCTGTCGTCGGCTCATCCAGAAACAGCAGCTCAGGATCGCCCACCAGCGCTGTCGCCATCGCCAGCCTCTGCTTCTGCCCGCCGCTCAGCCCACCCACGCGGGCCCCCCGCTTCTCTTCAAGCTGTGCCATCTTGATCGACTCATCCACCGTAATGCCGCTCCGATAAAAACTCCGGAACAGCCGCAGCGCTTCCTCCACCGTCATCTTGTCCGAAAACTGCGTCTCCTGCAGTTGAATCCCGATCCGCTGCCGCAACTCGTCGGCGCCAGTCTTCCAATTCAGCCCGAGCAGCTCTACGATTCCCTCGTCGGGTTCGGTCAACCCCTCGCAAATCTCAATCGTCGTAGTCTTCCCCGCCCCATTCGGCCCCAGTAAACCAAAGCACTCGCCCTTGGCCACTTCCAGGTCGATTCCATCCACCGCCTGCACATCCGCAAACGCCTTTTTGAGCGCACAAATCCGCAACGCCGCGCCCGCGCCAGCCTGCGCGCGCAACTCCCCTACATTCGCGCGCCTGTTACTCGCAAGTTTGACCACGTCGCTCATCGACCCAGATTAACGCATTTTGATTAACACATTCGGATTAACGCAACAGGAATTGCGAATTTGCTCCACCTTATGTCCAGTCGCGTATTTGTCTTCACGAAAAGTTCCGCGTATTTGTCTTTACGAATAATTCCAAGAGACATTGCATCTCCATTTGTGTTCGCTTCGAATCGGCGCATGGCCGCCCCTCGCACGCCGTCGCTGACTTGCTGACTCGCTGACTTGCTGACTCGCTCCCTGCCGGCTTCCTGTTCCCTATTGCCTGCTCCCTATTCCCTGCTTCACTTAATCCCCACCACCATCGAGTCCGGCCCAACCAAGTGCTCCACGCGCGTCTCCTTGAATCCCGCTTCGCGCAGCCACTTCTGGCAGTCGGCGCCCGTATAGTCGAACCCGCCGGGGGTTTCTATCAACATTTGCATGCTCATCATCAGGCCAAACGCGTTCTTCGATCGATCGTCGTCAATCATCGCGTCGTACACCAGTAGCGCGCCGCCCTCCGGAAGAGCGTCATATGCCTTCGCGACCAGCATCCGCTTTTCATCAAGATTCCAGTCGTGCAGAATGTGCCCCATCATCACCACATCCGCTTTTGGCAGGGCATCGGTAAAGAAGCTGCCCGGCTGGAATCGCACCCGCGACGACAATCCGTTCGCCGCAACATACTCCTCGAAAATCGGCCCAACCTCCGCCAGATCGAACCCCACTCCATGAAGATGCTGATTTTTCAGAAGCACCTGCGTCAGCAAGTCGCCCTGCGCCGGCCCGGCATCGACAACCGTCTTGTACTTCGCCCACGAAAACTTCGCCGCGATGGCCATGTTCGCGCCACGGCTAACGCCACTCATCGCCTTCAAGAACTCCTTCAGCCGCGCCGGATCGGCGTAGAGCGTCTCGAACGCCGAAGTGCCGCCGCCTCTCAACTCGTTCTGCGGCAACCCGGTTCGCAGTCCCTCGGTGAGATGGTCCCAGTGCCCATACGACCGGTGGTTACACATCTCCAAAATCCCGCCAATGTACGACGGCTTCTTTTTGTCCAGAAACAGATCCGTGTCCGGCGCGTTTGAATATTTCCCTTCATGCCTCTCCAGAAATCCCAGCGCCACCAGCGCGTCCAGAAAATCCCGCGCCGACCGCGGATGCAGTCCCAACCGCCCCGTCAACTCCTCTAAGCCTTCAGCGCGCGTTGCCAGCTCGGTAAACACTCCCATCTCCACTGCGCTCAGCAATGCCTTCGAGGCCCAAAACCCAAAGCCAATCTGCATAATCTTTTCCGGTGTTGGATGCTCGCTCACAATAACCTCCTCAGGCTTCTCTCATTTTCACTTTTGATTTGGGAAATCTCGTTTGCGTTTCGGGGGAATTTGTTTTTGTTTTGGGGAACCCGTCCACTATAACCCACACGCCAAATCCTTGTCCCATGTTTTCGGCGACAGGCAGTTAGTCAATTCGGATCTGCTTTGAAGGGGCTCGATGTTCTTTGAAGGGGCACGACTTCAGTCGTGCCGTATATTGCCTCGAATGAATGAGGGCTTTAGCCCCTGAGGGAAGTTTCTTGCAAACGGACCCACAACCGCTCGCCAATCCGCTGTCTGGTTCCCCACCCCGCCCAAACTCCGGAGCTGGAAGCTAGAAGCTAGCAGCTAGAAGCTGCTTTTCTGTTCCCTGTTCCCTACTCCCTGTTCCCTGTCTTTTTCTGCGATACTCGCTCCATGCTCCTCCGCCCCGCTCAGCCCGCCGACGCGCTCGCCATCGCGCGCATCCACGTTCGCGCCTGGCAGCACGGCTACGCCGGAATCCTCCCCGCCAGCTATCTCAATCAGCTCCGCCCCGAGGACCGCGCCGAGAAATACGATCTCTCCCACGCCGATCCTTCCCACCCCCACACCATCGTCGCTACTGACGCCGACATCATCAGCCCAACCGAAACCAGCAGCCTCGCCATCATCGCCCGCCACAGCGGCAACCCCACAAGCCAATCCGACAGTGGCCTCGGCAACATCGCCCGCCACTCCGAAGAAAAAATTCTCGGCTTCGCCACCACGCGCCCCTCGCAGGAGTCCGACCTTCCCCATCACGGCGAGCTCACAGCCCTCTATGTCGATCCCGATTCCTGGGGCCGCGGCATCGGAGTCGCGCTCGTCTCCGCCGCCCGCGCCCATCTCGTCTCTCTCTCGCTGCGCCACGCCTACCTCTTCACCCTCGTCGACAACCTCCGCGCCCAGCACTTCTACAAATCCGACCAGTGGACCCCCGACGGCCTTCAGCGCACCGACACCGTCTGGGGAGCCGCCGTCCACGTCCTCCGCTTCCAGCGCAACCTTTAGCGAGTAACCTCTCTCTTCTCTTTGGGACATTGTCCGTTCGTAACTTGACGGATAATTCGATCAAATTCACAGTTAGCTGCGAACCAACCTCCCTTAAAACGACAAAATCTCTGGAAAATTTGAGCCGATTGGAGTATGCTTGCTGCCAATCCCCTTGAAAGGCTGGCAAATGTCTGTAAATGGGCGGCGTAATAGGTCTTCGCGTATGGGACTGAACTCTGCGGCCCTATTGCTGGTAACGGGGATCTTGACCATTGCCGCAGGTTGCGGCGGCGGGGGCACAAACGGCAGCGGCGGTGGAGGCACCCAACCGCCGCCCACGATCACTGCGGTCAGCGTGACCTGTACCGCTACAACCGTTTCGTCCGGAAAGACGCTACAATGCACGCCGACGATAACGGGGACAGGAAACTACAGCTCGGTCGTGAACTGGGCAGTCAACGGAACAGCAGGAGGCAACGCAACCTACGGTTCGATCAGCACTAGCGGGTTGTATCAAGCACCTGCAACTGTTCCAAGCCCTGCAGCAATTCAGATCAGCGTTACGAGTGTCCAGGACTCAACAAAATCCGCTTCGACACAGATTTCCGTGGTACTTAGCATTGCTATTGCGCCGCTTACTCCCTCTATTCAGCTATTCCATTCGCAACAATTCAGTGCGACTGTGCAGGGTGTCTCAAATACCTCGGTTACGTGGGCGGTTAATGGCATTTCCGGCGGGAATTCCGTTGTCGGCCACATTTCGGCCAATGGGATATATAGTCCACCCGCTGTTCTTCCTTCTGCCGCCACGGTCACCGTCTCTGCGGTCAGTGTGGCTGATTCGACCCAGTCAGCGTCAACGACAGCGACCCTTGTTGCAGATATGACGGCTTTGAGCGTCGTTTCGGTTTCGCCCACAAACAATGCGACCGGAGTGCCATCGCGGTCGGCAGTAACCATTGTGTTCAACGAAGCCCTCAACCCATCCACGATCGGTCCCGGAGCAATCACGCTCAGTGAAGGCAAGACAACGATTCCTTTGCAATTCAGCTATGATGCGAGTTCGTATACTCTCACACTAACGCCACTTGTTCTGCTCGACCCACAGACTGTGGTTACGCTGTCAATTGCACCTCAATTGCAAGACCTCGGGGGTAATTCGCTCACCTCTGCCTACAGTTCTACCTTCACAACGGAGGGTCCATCGAGCATCTCCGGGAACGTGACACCACCAAACGGAGTGAGTGCCAATTCATTATCGGCCTTTGGCTTCCAAGGCCAGAAATCAACGATTGATACGACTGGAACATTTACGACAAGCATCTCAGCCGTCGGTGTCACTGTTATTTCGGTACCCTTACCGTCTGAAGCTTCCGGCTTAATGGCCCTTGCCATCTCCAGCACCGGGTCGGTTTCTGGAACTCAGTCACCAATCGCGACGGGGCTCGTTTCTGCCAAAGAGTCTACTGTTTCGTCGTCGCGAACAAAAGTTCATTTTTTCGAACATCAAATAACAGCCTCGCAAACGGCAGCGTCTTCACCCAGTTCGGTCGTTATTGATTTCCAGACCACTGCGGAGGCAATTCTCTTTCTTTCACCAGCGCTTTATCGGCCGGATACGGCTGGAGCCAGCGC
>Ga0208849_1000609_pt1 | contig 31807 bp, 31 predicted proteins | sample NGESurdeep072012_10_FD_184470 | JGI IMG/M metagenome (GOLD analysis project Ga0208849, IMG submission 184470) | Arctic peat soil microbial communities from Barrow, Alaska - NGEE Surface sample 53-3 deep-072012 (SPAdes) | ecosystem: Environmental > Terrestrial > Soil > Wetlands > Peat ... | reverse complement strand
GGCGCGGTACGTGACGGGCGCGTCGGCAGCGCACAGTGCCAGCTCGTCGACGGCGCCGCGGTGATCGGCGCGACGATCGATCTCTTGGAGCGCGATGCGGACGCGCTTCTCTGCACCGACGCCGCGTGTTACCGCTGCACTCGGGCCCGCGCGCCGGCCGGCTAGCCCGGACGCTCGAGACCGAGCAGCGCGAGCGAGTCGCGGTGGATCAGCTCCTCGATCTGGTCGAGCGGCACCGGAGGCAGCGCCGTGCCCGCGATCGGACCGTTGACGCGCCGAAGACCGTCGATCGTCTCCGCCGGTGTGGCAATCGGAAAGTCCGATCCCAGGAGCAACTTGCCGAGCGCGCCCCACTCGGTGGCGAGCCGAAGCCCTTCGTAGAACGACCACGGCCGGTAGAAGAGCGCGGAGACGTCGGCGTAGACGTGCGGGTGCTTGCGGATCGTCACGATCGTCTCCCGCTGCCACGGATGCCCCATGTGCGCCATCACGATCCGCAGTTCCGGAAACCGCGCGGCGATCTCGTCCATCAACAACGGATGCGCGTACTTCAGCGGGGCTTCGCGCACGGGCGATGCCCCCTGGTGGAAGAGGATCGGCAGCCCGTGCTGTTCGGCGAGCTCGTAGATGCGCAACGCCGGTGTGGCGAGCGGATCGAAGATCTGATAGTTCGGGCCGAGCTTGATCCCTTTCAGGCCGAGCTCCGTCCGAGAGCGTTCGAGCTCGTCCTCGGCTCCAGCGACCTCCGGATGCACCGAGAGAAAGCCGATGCGCCGAGCCGGAGCAGCCGCGACGAAGTCCGCAACCGTGTCGTTCAGCGCGCGGTCGAGGCGCGTCCGGTCACGGGCGATCGTAAACGCGACGGAGACGTCGACGCAGGCGAACGCCTCTGCGTAGTCGGCCCAGGTCGTCGTCGCGACGACGACGCGGTCCGGCCGCCATCGCGCGTTCTCGATCCGCTCGGCGGGCGGTACGCGGTCGCGATGCGTCGGTACATGCGTGTGGACGTCGATCATGAAAGCGCGAGCAGCCGTCGTGGATTGTCGTCGACGATGGCACGCCGCTGCGGCTCGCTCAACCTGAGCCGATCGAGCTGACGGAGCCGCAGGGCGACATAGCGCTGGGCGGGCTCCGGCAGGAGCCCGCCGTCGGTACCGAACAGAAGCCGGTCGAGCGGGCAGTGGTCGATGAGCGCTTGCATCGCATATGGAGGCGTTGCGCACAGGCAGATGTGCACGTTCTCGGCGGATGCCGCCGCCGCGCCGGCTTCGCGCCAGAGGTCATGCAGCCCCCCGTGGCCGAGAACGACGGTCGTGCGCGGATGGCGCCGTGCAAGCAGCGCGAGCTGCAGCGGCGAGCTGAACGGCGGGGTTCCGTCGTGGAACAGCACCGGTACGCCAAGCTCGGCCGCCGCGTCGCAGATGTGGTCGAGACCCGGCGTGTGCACCGAGAAGCCCTGGACCCAAGGGTGGAGCTTGACCCCGCGCATTCCGTGCACGCGGACGCAGCGGTCGATCTCGGCGGCGGCGCCGGCATCTCCGGGATCCACGGTTGCGAAAGCGACATAGTGCCCGTCGCCTGACGCGACGAATGCAGCGAGCGAATCGTTCGCCGCCGCACCCGGTCTCCGCAGACCGTCGAAGGTGAAGGCGACAGAGAGCTCGACTCCCAGCCCGGCGACGAACGCAGCGTATTCACGCGAACCGTAAGGAGCCTCGCCGTCGCGACGTGCTGCCGGCTGGTGAACGTGAAAGTCGATCACCGGGCCCCCTCCGCGGTCAGACCTGCCGCGCCCGCGATACGGAGCGCGAGCGCGAGGCTGGCCAAGGCCGCGTCGATCCCGGGCACCGGCGGCGTGCCCGCGAGACAGGCGTCGACGAATCGACCGAGCTGGCGCGTGAAACACACCTCTGTCTTGTCTCCCGGCGCGGCGAGCTCCTCGACGTCGCCGCCCGCGAGCTCGACGCGCAAGGCAAAGGTGGGCGGATCGAGCAGCGCACGTCCAAGCGGGCCGGTGATGACGAACTGGCTCGGTGGAAGTACGGGAAAGAGCCAGATCACCTCGAGCCGCACTACCGTGCCGTCTTCATATTCGAGGACGGCGCCGTTCGCGTTCGCAGTGGCGTATCCGGGGTCGCTCTTCAGTGCCCAGCCGCGGACCCTCGTCGGTGACGCCTCGAGCAGGTAGTTGAGGCGGTCGCATGCGTGCACGCCGTCCGTGACGACCGGCGGATTGCGCTCGAGCGAGCGGAGCCGTCGTCCGAAGCCTTCCGGGTCGCCCTCCGGGTCCGAGCGCTCGTCGCAGACCGACGCCTGAACGAGCAGCGGGCGGCCCAGGACGTCATCGCGGAGAAGATCCTTGAGCCGCTCCACCGAGGGGTGGTGCCGGTAGGTGAGCCCGATCTGCAGCCGCGCGCGTGCCTGCGGCATCGCTGCGATCTGTTCGGCCTCGGCGAGGGTGGAGGCCAGTGGCTTCTCGGCCAGGACGTACTTGCCCGCCTCGAGGGCGCTCGCGGCGAGTCTCGATGTCACCCATGAAGGTGTCGCGAGCACGACCGCGTGGATCGTCGGATCGACAAGGACCTCCTCGATCGCGGTCGTCGTCTTCGCAGACGGTGCCCGTGCTGCAGCGAGCGCGACGAGCTTCTCATCGAGGTCGACAAGCGCGGCGACTCGAACTCTCGGCTCACGGAGAAGCGCAGGTAGATGTGCGCGCTCGCCGATGTCGCCCAGTCCGACGAGAGCAACATTGAGCCGATCGTCCATCAGCGTGACCTTAGTCGGTGAGTACGCGGGCAGCGCCTCACACAACACCTTGAAGGAGCAGTCCGGTCAGGCCGACGACGGCCCACAGTGCCGCACCGAGCGCCAGCGGCCGCCATCCAAGGTGCCGGATCGCTGCGAATTGGGTCGAAAGCCCGATTGCGCCGAGGGCGATCGCGATCACGATGCTCGCGGCGTGTCCGAGCATGGCGGTCGTTCGCGGGTCAATCGCGCCTGCGGTGTTGAGCGCAGACGCGACGAGAAACCAGAAGAGGAACACCGGCAGGACACGCCACAGCGGGCGTGTGCGCGCTGCGCCCACGCGACGCGCGCGGGCCAGCGCCAGCGCGAGGACGACCGGGATGATCATCGTCGTACGGGCGAGCTTCGTCACGACGGCGACCCCGCCCGCCGTATGGCCGTAGGCGTACGCAGCTGCTACGACCGACGAGGTGTCGTTGACCGCGGTTCCCGCCCATAGTCCGAAGGTGTGTTGACTCAGTGAGAGCACATGGCCGAGGGTCGGATACAAGAGGACCGCGACGACGTTGAAAACGAAGATGGTCGAGATGGCATAGGCGATCTCGCTCTCGGTCGCGGCAACCACTCCCGAGACCGCACCGATCGCCGAGGCGCCGCAGATCGCCGTCCCGACGCCCACCAGGGTCGTCAGCGTCGACTCGACGCGGAGGCCTCGCCCGATCACCCAGGCTGCGGCGAGCGCGATCGCCAGCGTGCCGAGCATCAGCGGGAGCGAGCTGCGGCCGATGCGGACGACTTGTCCCAATCCGAAGGTGCCGCCGAGCAGCACGATTGCGCATTGGAGCAGCGTCTTCGAGGCGAATCCGATCACCCTGCGCCCGGCCGCGTCGGGGGCGTATCGGGCACGGATCGCCATGCCCAGGATGAGCGCCAGTGCCGGCGCTCCGATCGAAGGAACGAGCGAGCCCAGCGGCTCGACGACGGCCGTGATGCACGCGAGGACCAGCGCGGCCGCGACCGCTCCGCGCTCGAGTGGGCGCCGCAACCGCTTGCTCATAACGATGACTTCTTCCACTTAGCCATCGTTCCAATTCGTCATGGCTATGACAACAGCGATTCAGCATCAGCTCATCGTCAATGGTTATCAATATCATGTGGAGATGGACGAACGTCGGCTCGAGGTCTTCGTCGCCGTCGCCCGCCGCCTCAGCTTCTCCGACGCGGCTCGCTCGCTCCACCTGTCCCAACCTGCCGTCAGCCAGCACGTTGCGGCGCTTGAAGCCGACCTCGGCGCTCAGCTGTTCGAGCGCACGACGCGCCGTGTGCGGTTGACGTCCGCCGGGGCCGCGCTGCTGGACCGTGCCGAGTCATTGCTCCGCGAGCACGCGGAGGCGCGCCGGGCGGTGGCTGCCGCCGAGGGGCGGATCGCCGGCGAGCTTTCGGTTGCGGCGAGCTTGACGATCGGGGGGTACGTATTGCCGCGGGCGCTGGCGGAGCTGCGACGTCGTCATCCAGAGCTCCTCGCGCGCGTGACGATCGAGAATACGGAGCAGGTGATCGGGTCGTTGCGCGGCGGGCGAGCCGACATCGGCTTCGTCGAAGGTGAGCAGCGAGATACGGGCGTCGACTACCACCTCCTACGCGACGACGAGCTCGTGCTGATCGCTCCGGCCAAGCACCGGTTTGCGCATATGACCGAGGTTCCGGTCGCTGATCTTGCGACCGAGCCCATGGTGTTGCGTGAGCAAGGATCCGGAACGCGCACGGTCGCCGAAACGCACCTGCAGAATGCGGGAGTCGATCTCGAGGCCCTCCGGATTGTCGCAGAGCTCTCCGGCATCGACGCCATCAAGGCTGCCGTGGCCGCCGGCCTTGGGGTATCGATCATCTCGCGCAGCGCGCTCACGGATTCCGGAGCTGCGGCCGAGGTGATTCACCGCCGGATCGCCGGCGTGCGCATGCACAGGCAAATGGCCGCCGCGACGCTTACCGGCACCACACCGCTTCCTGCGGCGCAGCGGCTACTGGCGCTGCTGCGGCGGCAAGCCTCCGAACCGTAACTCGCGCGCGCGCGTGACAGCAACGCGTCAGCGCGTGCAAACGATGTGCAGGCGCTCCGAGAGCGGCGACGGGCGGCTGCGCGTCTCGTCGTAGACGCGAACCCGCCGGAATCGCCTGCGCAGGCTCGTCGTGACGCGTTCGACGGGGAAGGAGATCTCGGGCACGGTCGCGGTGTGGAGCCGGTAGAGGTCGCGGCGCTCGTGCTCGAAGACGGTGATCTCGACCTCGACGCCGGCGCCGGCGGCTTCGGCCACGTCGAGCATCGTGAAGTCGCCCTGCGGCGACCACGTGGTTGCGGGCGGCCCGGCCGCAAGCTCGCTCAGGTGCAGCTGCGTGTTCATGTCGAAGACGAAGATGCCGCCGTCCGCGAGATGTTCGTGTGCGCGCGCGAACGTCGCCTCCCACGCGCGGAACGGGCGCAGGTGGTTGACGACGTCGGCGACGCAGACGACGGCGTCGAACGTCTCTCCCAGCTCGACGGTGGTGATGTCTCTGCGCAGCAGGCGCGCGTGCGGCAGCTTTGTCCTGGCGATCCGCAGCATCGGCTGCGAGAGGTCGACACCGGTGACGGTGTAGCGCCCGTCGAGGTGCTCGAGGATCGCGCCGGTGCCGCAGCCGAGCTCGAGCAGCGTCTCCGCCGCTGGATGGTGCTTCTCGATCAACGCGCGGACGTACGCGGCCGGCGCGGCCTGGTCGCCTCGCATCGCGTCGTAGAAGGGCGCCCAGCGCTCGTAGCCGGCCATCGCGAGCGAATCTAGCGGCCGGCGCGCCGGGGACGCTCAGCGGCCGTCGAGGGAGTACGCGATGATCTCGGCGGGTGGCCTGACGTAGGCGCCGGTGTTGCTCGGGGCGCCGGCCCCGACGATGAGCATGTTCGACGAGGATGCCGGGTGAATCCTTTGTTGCTCGTCGGTCGAGCTGGTTCAGGCCGGCGGAGGAGCGTCGACGAGCCCCTCCGACACGAGCGTGCGGAACCGCTCAATCGTTGCGTGCACGCCTTCCGCAAGCGGAGTGGAGGCGAAGCCCGGCGCGATCTCGTCGAACGAGCCGCTGTCGACCTCGTCCGGGAAAGGCAGGACGACGTCGTCGAAGGCGATCGTGCCGGCGCTCTCGGGGGCGGCGGCGGCGATCGCGTCGACGACCTCTGCGATCGTCACCCGGGGCCCGGGCACGTTGTGCACCGACGCGCCCTCGTGTCCCGAGAAGCTCGCGGCGATGAACGCGCGGGCGACGTCGCGCGCGTACTGGAGCTGCGCGGCGCCGCCGAACGGAATCCGGTAGGGAACGCCCGTCGCTGCGGCCAGCATCGCGGTCGTCGCCGCCGAGGTGAGGCCCTGGTCGCGCCCGGGGCCGTAGACGGTGTGCGGACGCAGCCCGACGCTCGAGAGGCCGTTCTCGGTCCAGAAAACGGAGGCGGTCGACTCGTTGGCCCGCTTGAAGACGCCGTAGAGCGTCCCCGGGTGGCCGGCCATGCTCGGCGCCGCGTGCTCCTCCGGTGCGTCGTACGCGCCGACCGACGATGCGTAGACGACGGGGGCCAGGGCGGGCGCGCGGCGGCGGGCGGCCTCGAGCACGTTGACGGTGCCGACGACGTTCACGCGGGCGCCGAGCGGCGGGTCGGCGCGGCAGAACGGCACCTGGAGCGCCGCGAGATGGATGACGTTCGTGATCCCGTGCTCGTCGAGCGCGCGCTCGAGCGCGGCGAGGTCGGAGATGTCGCCGGCGACGTGTGGCACCGCCGCCAGCGCCGCGTCGTCGAGCAGCAGGCGCAGCCGGCGCGGGTCGGTCGAGAGGTCGAAGGTGGTGACTGCGCTGCCGTCGCCGATGAGCTCGTGCACGACCCAGGCGCCGATGCAGCCGTGCGCGCCGGTGACGAGGAAGCGCTCCTCTCCCATCAGGGCTTCGTGCGGTCGACGTAGTTCGCCGGGAAGTTGCCCGACGCGGTCCAGCCACCGTCGACGTAGAACAGCTGGCCGGTGACGTGCGCCGACTCGTCGGAAGCGAGGAACACCGCCGGGCCGACCATGTCCTCCGGCTCGGCGACCCGGCCGAGCGGGATCACCGGTGCCCACGCCTCGACATAGGACGGGTCGTCGCGGAGGTTCCGCTCGACGTTCGTGGCGCCCGGGGCGAACGCGTTGACGCGGATCCGGTGCGGCGCGAGCTCCATCGCGAGCTGCACGGTGAGCGCGTTGATCCCGCCCTTGCTCGCCGCGTACGCCGCCGAATTGGGCATGCCGCGCGTCGCGAGCACGGAGGAGACGTTGACGATCGACCCGCCGCCGCGGCGCATCAGGCGGGCCGCTTCGATCGAGCAGAAGAACGTGCCCTTGAGGTTCGTGGAGACGACCATGTCCCACGTCTCCTCGCTCGGGTCGAGGGGATCCATCCAGCCCGCCACGCCGGCGCAGTTGACGAGCACGTCGAGGCGCTCGAGACCGGAGAAGGCCGCGCGGATCCCGGCCACGTCCGAGACGTCGCACTCGAGCGCGAGCCCTCGTGCGGCCGGGGGCAGCGCGGCGAGCGCCGCACCGGGATCGTCGAGATCGACGACATGCACCACCGCTCCCTCCGTGGCGAAGCCGAGCGCGAGCGCGCGCCCGATGCCGCGTCCGGCGCCGGTGACGAGGGTGGCCTTGCCGTCGAGCCGTCCGCCGCCGCTCACTCGATCACGGCGCCGTTCGAGGCGGAGGAGACGAGGCGCGCGTACCGCGCGAGCACGCCGCGGCGCACGCGCGGCTCGGGCGGCGTCCAGGCGCTGCGGCGCGCGGCGAGCTCGTCGTCGCCGACATCGACCTCGAGCGTTCGCGCCTCGACGTCGATCGTGATCGGGTCGCCGTCGCGGACGAGGGCGATCGGGCCTCCGCGCGCCGCCTCCGGCGACACGTGACCGACCATCAGGCCGCGTGTCGCGCCGCTGAAGCGTCCGTCGGTGACGAGCACGACGGATTCGCCGAGGCCGCGGCCGACGATCGCGGAGGTGATCGAGAGCATCTCCGGCATCCCGGGCGCGCCCGCCGGGCCCTCGTTGCGGACGACGAGCACGTCGCCCGGCTGCACCTCTCCGCCGTGGATCGCCGTCTGACACGCCTGCTCCGAGTCGAACACGCGGGCGGGGCCGCGATGGAACCGCGGCTCGTGGCCTGCGAGTTTCGCGATCGCGCCGTCGGGAGCGAGGTTGCCGCGGAGCACGCGCAGCGCGCCGCCCGGCTTGAACGGCGACGCGACGGCCGCGATCACCTCGCCGTCGGGATCGCGCGCGCCCGCGGCGTGCTCGGCGAGCGTGCGGCCGTCGACGGTCGGCGCGTCGGCGTGCAGGTGGTCGAGGAGCTGCCGCACGACGGCGGCGGTGCCGCCGGCGCGGTGAAGGTCGGCGGCGACGTAGCGGCCGCCGGGCGTCAGGTTCGTCACCACCGGCGTCGTCGCGGACAGCCGGTCGAAGTCGGCGAGGGTGAGGTCGGCGCCGGCCTCGCGCGCGATCGCGAGGAGGTGGAGCACGCCGTTCGTCGACCCTCCGGTGCCGGTGACGCCGACGATCGCGTTCTCGAGCGAGGCGCGCGTGACGAGCGCCGACGGCCGCACGCCGCGCGCGATCACGTCGAGCACGAGCCGTCCCGCCGCCTCGGCCGCGTCGCCCTTGGCAGGATCCGTCGCGGGCACGCTGCCGAGGCCGATCGGCCCGAGCCCGAGGAAGTCGATCGCGACCGCCATCGTGTTCGCGGTGAAATGCCCGGTGCACGCACCGTACCCGGGGCAGGCGTCGCGCTCGAGGGCGGCGAGCTCCTCGTCGCCGATGCGACCGCTCTCGTGCGCGCCGACCGCCTCCCACACGTCCTGGATCGTCACGGGCGCGCCATGGTGCTCGCCCGCCGCCATCGCTCCGGAGTAGAGGATCAGCCCCGGGACGTCGAGCCGCAGCAGGGCCATCGCGAGCCCGGGCACCGTCTTGTCGCAGCCGCCGAGGCAGACAAGGCCGTCGAACGGCTGGCTCAGGCCGACGAGCTCGACCGAGTCCGCGATCAGCTCGCGGCTGACGAGGGAGGCACGCATGCCGGGCGTGCCCTGGGTGAGGTTGTCGGAGATCGCGATCGTGTTGAACTCGAGCGGCGTCCCGCCCGCCGCCCGCACCCCTGCCGCCACCCGTGCCGCGAGGGCGCGCTGCCCGAGGTTGCACGGCATCGTCCCCGTCCATGTCGTCGCGATCCCGACCAGCGGCTTGCTCCAGTCCCGCTCGTCGAGGCCCATCGCCCGCAGGTGCGCCCGCGCCCCGGCGCGCCGCGGGCTCGAGACGAGGTCCTCGTTCGCGATCCGCTCCACGCGCCGATCCTAGACCGGTGGCGACCGCCGGATCGGCGAGGACGGCTGGGAACGAGCTCGCCGGACGGATAGCGTCTCTCGGGAGTTGCGGCTCGGGTGGCAGGTGACGTGGAGCGTGCCGAGGGGAAGGCGACCTGGCCGCTGGTACTCGTAGCGCAAGCCGCCTGATCGAAGCCGTATGAGCGACTTAGGGCCAGATTCGCGAGGTGAATCCTCGCGGCGGCTCGAAGAACTCGATCAGCCCGCGGCAGGGTCGTCGAAGCCGGAGCCGCGGTCGATGATCTCGCACACGAATCGTCCTTCGGCGCACCCGACGCGGACCTCTGCGATGCCGACGCCGTGCGTTCGCGGCGATCTCCGCGGCCCCGAGCAGGTCGAGAGCCTTCGCCTCGGCCGCCGCTCGGCCACCAACGCAGGTCGCAGCGCGCCGGTGGGGCTCGGAGACTTCGGAGGGTCGCAACCACTCGCGGTGGGTCGCTCGGTGGTGCGATACTCGGTGCTCCGCGTGACTTCGATGCCGTTCGTCGCCTCTCTGAACCCACGTCTGCGACCTGCGTCTGCCGGAGGCGTGTCCGATGTGCCGGGGGGAGACCGCCGCGAGATCCTTCTCGCAGCCGCTGTAACGACGCTGGTCGCCGCCGTGCTGCTCGTTTGGGGTCCCGCGCCCGGGGATGCGCCGGTGCATCTTTACCGGACGTTGCTCGTCCGCGAAGGGGCGTTTGTGTGGGACAACTTCTGGTACTCGGGCAGCTACCCTCTTGCGTCGTACAGCCTCCTGTACTACCTGCCCGCGGCGATCTTCGGCAACTTGCCGATCGTCGTTGCCGCAGCGATTGCCTCGACGATCCTCTTCGGCTCGATCTCGCTCCGCCAGTGGGGGGCAACGGCACGTTGGCCAACGCGCGCGTTCGGGGTGCTTGCTGCGGCGCCCGTCTTCACCGGGCTCTTCAGCTACGCGCTCGGGTTCGCGACGATGCTGGGCGCGCTTCGTGCGCTCCAGGCTCGGCGAACCGCACTGACAATTCTCCTCGTCGCGCTCACTCTCGGCTTCAGCCCACTGGCCTTTGGGTTCTTGTTGCTGTTCCTGCTCGCGGTCCTTCTCACGCGACGGGTGACGCGGCGGTCGGTCATCCTCGCGGTCGCGGTTCTCGGCGTCGCAGGGGTCGAGGCGATCTGTCTAACGGCGTTCCCGAGCAAGGGCGTCTATCCGTTCCACTTGATCGACTTCCTCGCCGTCGAGAGCATCTGTATCTGCGGTGCTCTACTCGCGCGGCGCGGCCGCGCGAGTGCACCACTTGTCGCGTTCTTCGCGTTCTGGGGCCTTTCCAGTCTTGTCGCCTTCGTCATCCCCACCCCGATCGGCGGCAACCTGGATCGTCTCAGCGCGTTCATCTTCCCGATCATGCTCTTGACCGCCGGTCTCGCCGGCTTCCGCCCGCGGGGGCTCGCCGCGCTGGCAGTGGTTGGCGCGTTCGCCTACAACTTGACGCCGTATCTGCTGCTCGTGCCGTACCGGCTCGACAACCGGCCTGCGAGCCAGAGCTTCTGGCAGCCTCCGATCAACTTCCTGCACAAGCACTCCGGGCCCGACTTTCGGGTCGAGGTGGTGCCCACCGCCGCGCACTGGGAGTCGTACTGGTTACCGCGCGCCGGTCTGCCGCTCGCACGCGGCTGGTACAGGCAACTCGACATGGCCGACAATCCGATCTTCTATGCGAAGCACCTCCGGCCCGCCGCCTATCGCCTGTGGCTGCGGTCGGTTGCCGTCAAATACGTCGTCGTCCCGAAGACCGTGCTCGACCCCGATGGAGCGCCGCTCGAAGCACGACTCGTCGACTCTCCGTCCTCGGGGCTTGTGCTGGCGTATCGGGCGAAAAATTGGGCGATCTACCGGCTGCCTCGCCCGACGCCGTTGCTCACGGGCCCGGGCGCTGCCGCGATCACGAGCTTCGGCCACGAGGAGATCGCCGGCCACGTGTCGGCTCCGGGGACATACCTTCTACGGACCCACTACACCGCGTACTTCAAACTCCGCGGTAGCGGCTGCGTCGAGCCGGGACCAGGCTCGATGACAAGCCTCGTGCTCCGTCAGCCCGGATTCTTTCGGCTCACGATTAAGGCCTCGCCCGACGCCGTGCTCGAAGCATCGGTCGACCCGCGCCCGCCGAGGTGCTGACCGCCCAGGCGATTCCAAAGAGGGCCTCCGACTGCTGCGGCGACGAGGACGGGCGCAATCGAGAGGAAGCGGTAGACGAGCACGCCCGCAACGACCTGCGCATTCGGCCCGCCGAACGCGACGAGCGTACCGGTGAGCCCGAGCTCGACGAAGCCGATGCCGCCGGGAGTGAGCGGGAGCGAGGCGAGCAGGCGGCCCACCGACCAGGCCGCGAACGACTCGCCGACCGAGACCTGCGCGACGCCGATTCCGACGGCGCGAAGCGCCAGCTCGAGGATGGCCCAGCCGGTGAGTTGATTGACCGCTGTTGCGATCGTGAGCGCCACCCAGCGCTCTCGAAGCAAGCTGATCGTCTCGTTCCGAAAGCGCAGCAGAGAACCCTCGCTCCACGGCGGCGAGGCCTGCCGTCCGACGATCGGCAGTCGGGAGACGATTCGTAGCCCGAGTGCGGCGAGTGTGGCCGCGGCGCTCGGGTACACCGCGAATGCAACGAGCGTTGCCGCAGCGACGAGGAAAAGGCCGCCGCCTACGAGCGCGATCGTCAGCACCGACTGCGCGGCCGTGCCCTCCACTGCGAGCCAGCCCGCGGCCAAGAGCGGAAAGAGAAACGTCGAGAGCTGGTTCCAGAGCCCGGTCGTCGCAACCGCGCGCCCTACCTCGGCCGAGCGGAAGCCGGCCGAGCGCAGCATCGCGAGCGAAGCTGCGATGCCCACGGGCATCCCGCCGGGGAGGATGAGCGTGAACGCGGTTGAGACCTGTGTCAAAAGCAGAGCGCGCAGGTAGGGGAGTCCCGGGAGCACGACGACCCACGGCAGCGGGAACGTGAGGACGTTGAGCACGGTCACAGCACCGAGGCCGGCGAGCCACGGCCAGGAAAGGTTGGATACGACGTGCCAGACCGCGCCGTAGCCCGCCACGCGGGGAAGCAAGACGGCGAACGTCGTCGCGGTGATCCCGAGCGCGACCCCGACGACGACCATCCGCCGCATCGTGTGTCGGTGTCCCGATTTCATTTCACTTCGTGCCCTGGGCACTCGAGCGTGGCAGATGGTGGCTGTGACTGCGAGGCCAAAATAGCTACGGAGTCGTCTCGATCTGAAGGCGCCACAAAGGGCTCCACACCAGAGCATGCTGCGGTGTCCGCAAAGCACTGCTCAAAGACAAGCTTTGCTATGCAGGGCTTTCTGCGAAGCCCGCTGACGGACTCGAACCGTCGACCCCCTCCTTGCCATCGCTCCGAAACGATTGCCGTGGGCACAGCACACCAGGCAAGCTGTCGGGCCTGTCCAGCGAATTCGCAGGCGAGGATCGAGTCGGCGTGGGCATCTACGAGGTCACGCCAGCTGAGCTTGGCGCGAGCGTCGGCCGGAGACACACTGGCTTGCCGCAGCATCTTGGCGACCGCGCTTGGCGATTCGATTGGCGAACCGGCGTAGACTCGCCCCATGACCAGCCTCATCGCAAAGATCCGCAAGCTGCTAGGGATCGAGAAGAAGCCTTAACGCTCTCGCGCCCGAAGCGGCGTAGGGTGTTCTGGACTGGCCCTGCGGCCAGGATTCCGGCCGAAAGCCCGCAGTCCGCCAAACGCACCCCTCGCGGGTGCGGGAGACGACGAGGAGCCTAGGCAAACAGAATTCGAGTTGCAGGGCCAGCACGTCGTTGTAGCGAGCGACCTACGGGGTTGAGGGTGAGCGCTGGGGAATCGAGGACTGGGATCGCGGCAGCTACGCGAAGCGCACTCTGAGAGATGTCGAACGGCGGCAAGCAACCGCGGTTAGGGCAGGACGACTTCCCGAGGACGCACGCCGGATCGCCGCTTCACAGGTGTTCCTGCTCGAGCACTGCTGCGAACACGGCAATGTCGAGCAAGCCGTCGATGCGCTGGTCGAGCTCGCGACAACCGACAAGGGTCGGCATCGCGAGATCGCGGGGCGCGACCGCCCGTATGCTGCTGGCACCTACATGGGCCACTGGAAGCAGATCGCGCTCGAAACACGAGGTTCGGCACTCGCTGAAGGCAAAGCCAAAGTAGCCGCACGTAAGACCATCAAGGCCGCTGAGCTACGCCAGCGCGTCAGCCCCTGACCCCCGGTCGTACGCGCCGCTTCGCGGAGCGTGCCGGCCTTGTTGTTTGCCCACGTAGGGATTCAGGGACTTCAGGGGCGTCTCTGCGAGAACACGGGCCTCGCCCTGTAAAATTCATGTTTTCGAGCGGAGACGCGGCGTAGGTGACGGATCGCGAGTTCGAGCCGAGCCAGGAGCAAGCCGAGGCGGCTGTGATCGAGGCTGGGGCGGGGTTCTCAAGCGACAGTTTGGCGCTCTTCCTTGCCGAGCTTGCGCGTTACCCGCTGCTGAGGGCGGCAGAGGAGGTGGCGCTGGCGAAGCGGATCGAGCGTGGTGACAAGCAGGCGAAGGACCGTATGGTCAACTCGAACTTGCGTCTCGTTGTCTCGATCGCGAAGCGCTACCGCAACCAGGGCGTGCCGTTTCTCGACTTGATCCAGGAGGGCACGTTCGGGCTCATCCGTGCTGCCGAGAAGTTCGACTGGCGGCGCGGTTACAAGTTCTCGACCTACGCGACCTGGTGGGTGCGGCAGGCGGTGCAGCGGTCGGTGCAGAACCAGGCGGCCGCGATCCGGCTGCCTGCCCATGTCGTTGAACGCCAGTACAAGCTGAGCCTAGCGGCGCGGCAACTCACGGCCGAGCACGGCCGCGACCCAACCCGCGACGAGCTCGCGGAGGCGACGGGGCTGGCGCTCCGGCACGTCGCCGAGGCTCTCGACGCGGTGCGCGAGCCCATCTCGCTCAACCTGAGCCTCGGCGAGGACGGCGAGAACGAGCTGGCAGACATTATCGAAGACCCGACGTCGGTCGATCCGTCCGAAACGGTGGAGCAACAGCTGTGGGGTGAGCAGGCGCGGCGCCTGCTGGACATCCTTCCCGAGCGAGAACGGCGGATCCTCGAGCTGCGCTTCGGCTTCGACGGCGAGCCACGGACGCTGGAGGCGATCGGCATGGAGGTCGGCCTCACACGGGAGCGTGTCCGGCAGCTCGAGCGCCAGGCGCTCGCCCGGCTCCGGCATCTGCCCGCGGCTGCCGCCTAGCCAGGAATGCTCCCCAGAGAGGACTTGCGGACCGTGCGCGGTTCAGCGCAGAGAGCGACGTCCCCGTCATCTCCCGTACGCACGCACTGGGTTCGCGGATGGCACTTCGGGCGTCACTGATAACCGCGTGTGGCTGTTCGAACGCCACGACTGTCGCTGGCCGGCTAGGGCACGCGACTACTTGCTCACACGTGCGATCGCGCGGTCGTGAGATGATCGATTTCGTTCGCCAGCGTGTCCGGTGAAGCGGGGCGGTGCGAACAAGTGGCGGGGCGGAAGCGAGAGTGGGGGGACGAGTGAGTGGCCCGGAGTCGCCCGTTGTTGAGCCTTTGCTTCGGCTTGAGTTCGGCCGCGGGATGGTGTTCCTGCAGCCGCAGGAGGCTGTGATGCTTCGTGACGAGTTGCGGGCGATCGACGATCCATGTGCGGTGCGGCTCGCTGCCCAGATTGACGTTGCTGCCACTGTGCTGCTCGCGGCCCCCCTTTATGCGGGCGTGCGGGCAGTTCGTGTTGCCGACGACGAGCGGCAGGTGCTCCTAGATGTTTCGCGACGGCTGGAGTATGTGCCGGGGGGCAGCTTCGCCAAGTTGCAGTACGAGCTCTCGGCCGGCGAGTAAGAGGATGGTGGCCGCCGGCGGGTTTCGAATCTAGTTTCGCTTCGGTTCGGCGGGGATCATCGTCACCTCCCCGCGCTCGTCGACCGATACCACGTAGCGGCTGCCGGCGCCGTGCTTGCGGGAGCGGTGCGAGAGTGGGTTGCGGTGGCCGCCCGCGATGATGATCGCGTGCGTGTCGGTGTGCGTTTCAATCCGGAAGCCCTCCGCGACCTTCGTCTCGAGGAACGCATCCAGTGCGTTTTTCCTTTGTCCGAGCGGATCGATTGCTCCAGCCATGGCGCGTTCCTTTCGCGTTGGACCTGCTCGGAAACCGTGTGGATGCCAAAACTCTGCGTTCTGCCTGCGATTGCATGGTTGCTGAGCCGTGGACAGAATATGCGCATCCCCACGCGGGAGTTACTCTCGCTCGGCAATGTCGCCCTCGCCGAGTCTCAGCACCGACAAGCTCCGGGTGGCGATGCTCGCCCCGATCTCGTGGCGGGTGCCGCCCCGCCATTACGGCCCGTGGGAGCAGTTCGTGTCTGTGCTGACCGAGGGGTTGGTCAGCCGCGGGGTCGATGTCACTCTGTTCGCTACGGCCGATTCGATCACGGGGGCGCGCCTGGTGGGTACCGCTCCGATCGGTTACTCGGAGGATCGGAGTTTGGACGCGAAGGTCTGGGAGAGCCTGCACATTGCGGCGCTGTTCGAGCGGGCCGAGGAATTCGATGTGATCCACAACAGCTGCGACTTCTTGCCGCTCACCTATAGCGGCCTTGTTGACACGCCGGTCGTCACGACGATCCACGGATTCTCCTCCGAGCGGATCGTGCCGGTGTTCGAGAAGTACAACGCGCGCGGGTACTACGTGGCGGTCAGCGACGCTAATCGGCACGCGAACCTCGACTATGTGGCGACGATCCACCACGGCATCGAGATGCAGAGGTTCGAGCTGGGGCTGGGGGCCGGCGACTACCTCCTCTTCTTCGGGAGGATCCACCCCGAGAAGGGGACCGCTGAGGCGATCGAGGTGGCGATGCGGGCCGGTCTGCCGCTGACGATCGCCGGGATCGTCCAGGACCGCGAGTACTTCGAGCGGTTCGTGAAGCCCCGAGTCGACGGAACACGGGTGAGCTACGTCGGCCCGATCGGTCCCGAGCTGCGCGGCGGCCTGCTCGGAGGGGCACGCGCGCTGTTGCACTTGATCAGTTTCGATGAGCCGTTCGGCTTCAGCGTCGTTGAGGCAATGGCGTGCGGAACGCCGGTGATCACCCACTCGCGTGGCTCGATGCGCGAGATCGTCCGCGAGGGTGAGAACGGCTTCCTGGTCGCGTCGCTCGACGAGGCGGTCGACGCGGTACGCGCCTCGGCCGGTATCGACAGGCTGGGCGTGCGCGCCTCGGTCGAGCATCGCTTCGACTCCAACCGGATGGTCGACGACTACCTCGCCCTTTACCGCCGCGTCATCGAGCTCCACAAGGCGAGAGGGAGCGACGGCTAAGCCCGGGAACGAGCGCTTCCGCGTCGGCGTCAACTATTGGCCGGCTCGCACCGCGATGGGCTGGTGGGCTGATTTCGACCGATCGGAGGTCGCCGCCGACTTCGCCCGCATCGCGGCCGGCGGCCTCGATTCCGTCAGGCTGTTTCTGACCTGGGAGGACTTCCAGCCGACTCGGCACGAGGTGGACCAGGAGATGCTCGACCGGCTGGTCACCGTCGCCGATCTGGCAGCACGGGCCGGCTTGGCGATCGTGCCCACGCTCTTCACGGGTCACATGAGCGGAGTCAACTGGGTCCCCGGCTGGGCGCTCGGCGGCTCCGTGCGCGACGACCGCTTCCGAGTAGTGTCCGGCGGCAATGTGAGCGGGGCAGGCCTTCGCAACTGGTACGCCGACGAAGAGATCACCCGTGCGCAGGCGTTGCTGGCGGGGGAGGCGGCCGCCGCCCTCGCCGGGCACGAAGCACTCTTAGCATGGGATCTCGGCAACGAGAACTCAAACTGTGTCGTACCGCCGAGCCGGTCGTCAGCCCGAAGGTGGCTGCAGCGAATCAGCACGGCGATCCGCGCAGCCGACCAGACGGCGCTCGTCATGGTCGGCCTGCACATGGAAGACCTGGAGGAAGATCGCAGACTTGGACCGTCAGAGGCCACCGAGGTGTGCGATCTGCTCTCGATGCACGGGTATCCGATCTACGCCACCTGGGCGGACGGCCCCACCGACGAGCACCTGCTGCCCTTCCTCGCCCAGATCACCCGCTGGTTGGGGAAGGGCCGCGAAGTCATGTTCTCGGAGTTCGGTCTGCCCACCTACCGCGCCGGTGACGAAAGCAGGGAGCGAGCCCCAGAGCAGTCCGCGTCCCTGCTCGTCGAAGAGGAGGCCGCGGCCGCGTACATGCAACGGGCCCTGGCGGCTCTGCGGGGCGCCGGCTGCGCCGGCGCGATGGTGTGGTGCTACACGGACTACGACCCAGCCATCTGGGCCAAGCCACCGCTCGACGTAGCGATCCACGAGCGTTCGTTCGGACTGTGGCGAGCCGACGGCTCGCCCAAGCCCGCGGTCGCAGCGGTCCAGGCGTTCACCGGAACAACCCGACTCAACCCCCCCGAACACCTCGCGTGGATCGACATCGACCCAGACAAGTTCTACGCCGACCCGAGGCTCCACCTACGCCGTCTCTACCGGCGATATCGGCAGAGTGAAGGTGTTCTGCCAGCACGGGGCCACTAGCCCATTCCGGTGAGCGTGCGGGAGCGGCGAGCCAGGGGACGACAGGGCATGCCTATCCGGCCAGCCGGCCGCTGCGTGTGCTGGAGTGGCACTACCGGCGAGCAGCTCGGATGGAGGTTCGTTGTGATCGGCCTGACCGAGCAGGCGAGCCAGTATCTGGAGCGTGGGTATACGCCCTTGCCTTGGCGTGCAGTCCCAGCTTCGCTTCCGCCGCTACGGCATGCCATTTGCTTGCCGACACGCTTACCGGTTAAGGGGTGGAGGGAGGCCATACACGCACGAACGCGCGGGGAGTAGGTTGAGGTCATGGCTGTCGGGCTCGTCGCTCTCGCCGTCGTTGTGTTCCTCGTCGTGCTGTTTCTGATCTCGGCGATCAAGGTCGCGCGCGAGTACGAGCGTGGGATCGTCTTCAGGCTTGGGCGGTTGCTGCCGGAGCCCAAGGGGCCGGGGCTGTTCTTCCTCATCCCGGTCGTCGACCGGATGGTGAAGGTCGACCTGCGCACGATCACGCTGAACATCCCGCCGCAGGAGGTCATCACCAAGGACAACGTGCCGGTGCGCGTGAACGCGGTCGCGTACTTCCGGATCGTGGCGCCGAAGGACGCGATCGTGCAGATCGAGAACTTCATGGTGGCGACGTCGCAGATCGCGCAGACGACGCTGCGCGCGGTGCTCGGCCAGCACATGCTCGACGAGCTGCTCTCGGAGCGCGAGAAGATCAACGCGATCCTTCAGGAGATCATCGACAGCGCGACAGGGCCGTGGGGGATCAAGGTCTCGATCGTCGAGGTCAAGGACGTCGAGATCCCGAGCAGCATGCAGCGCGCGATGGCGCGGCAGGCCGAGGCCGAGCGCGAGCGCCGCGCGAAGGTGATCAATGCCGAGGGTGAATACCAGGCGGCCGAGCGGCTCAAGGACGCTGCCGTCGTGATCGAAGAGCACCCGATCGCGCTCCAGCTGCGCTACCTCCAGACGCTGCTCGAGCTGGGCGCCGGCAACACGTCGACGATCATCTTCCCCGCGCCGATCGACCTGATCAAGCCGTTCCTGAATCGCACTGGATCTTCGGGCTGACCCGCTCTCCGGGCGGCTCGTCGCCGTCGCGCCGAACCGGCGCCGGCGCCCGGGCGCAGCGCCGGGACTGATCGAGGAGGAGACCGCGGCCGAGCTGGCCGCCTGCCCGTTCTGCGCGGGACGCGAGGAGCAGACGCCGCCGGAGACGTTCCGCGTCGGCGACGAGTCGCAGTGGACGGTTCGCGTGGTGCCGAACCTCTATCCGGCGTTCGAACGGCAGGAGGTGGTCGTGCACTCGCCGCGCCACGTGCGCACGTTCGCGGAGCTGACCGACGCGGAGCTCGCCGCAATTGCGACGGCGTGGGCGATCCGCCGCCGCACCGCAGCGACGGAGGGGTTCCCGTACGTGCATGCGCTTATCAACGAGGGGAGCGCCGCCGGGTCGAGCTTGCCGCACTCGCACTCGCAACTCGTCTGGCTGCGCGAGCCGCCGCCCGAGGTCGAACGCGAGTCCGAGACCGGTCTCGCGGAGCTTCGAGCGGAAACGGCGCTGATCGTCGCCCGCGAGGATCCGGTGTGGGCGCTCGTCCATCCGTGCGGCCGCCTTCCCTACGAGACGGTGATCCTCGGCGAGCCGTTCGAGCTCGGCCCGGCGCTCGCCCTGCTCCGCACCGTCGTCGCGCGGCTACGGGCGGTCGAGGGGCCGGTCTCGTGGAACGCCTGGCTCCACAAGGATCATCTCGAGCTCGTTCCGCGCCTGAGCACGCTCGCCGGCGTCGAGCTCGGCGCCGGGATCTATGTGAACACCGTGGCGCCGGAGGATGCAGCGGAAGCGCTCAGGGCGGCGGGCTAGAGCTCTTCGCCGCGCTCGCGCTCGCGGAAGCGCCGGGCGGCCTCGATCGCCGCGCCGAGGTTCAGGCCCTTGTCCTTCGCCTGCTTGATCAGCATCACGGTCTCGAGCGCGTCCATGTCGTAGATGCGCTGCTTCTTGCCCTTCGTCGCGATCTGGGCCTTGTTGGTCCAGTAGTCGAGCTGCATCTTCGAGATGCCGGCGATCTGACAGACCTGGCCGAGATAGAGCTCCACCTTGTTCAGGTGGTCGGCGAGATTTATCGGTTCTAGAAGATCTACCTGCCTGCTGATCACCATACGCGTCCCCGTCACGACTCGGACCGACCCTCTGACTTGAGAGTTATACGGGGGATGCTTCCGTTTTGGAAGGGGCGGCGCTACTCGTCGGACTCTGGGGCGGCGTCGGCCGCGACGGCGTCGCCGTTCGGCTCCTCGTCGTCCGAGTCGACGACGGGCGCGAGCGACGAGACGACCTCGTCGCCGCGGAGCCGCATCACGATCACGCCCTGCGTCGCGCGGCCGAGCCGCTTGACGTCCTCGACGGGCATCCGGATCACGGTGCCGCCGGTCGAGATCAGCATCACCTGGTAGCCGTCGCGCACAACGCGCGCTCCGGCGAGCATGCCCTTCGCCTCGGCCAGCTGGATCGTCTTGACGCCCATGCCGCCGCGGCCCTTGCGCGGATAGTCGCCGACGCGCGTGCGCTTCCCATAGCCGTTCTCGGTGACGACGAGCAGGTCGGAGTCGTCCTGGGCGATGTTGATCGAGATCACCTCGTCGCCGGCGCGCAGGCGCATGCCCTGGACACCGGACGCGTCGCGGCCCATCGCGCGCACCTGGTTCTCGTGGAAGCGGATCGCCTGTCCGCGCTTCGAGACCATGAGAATGTCGTCGTCGCCCGACGCGTGGCGCACGGCGACGAGCTCGTCGCCCTCGCGCATCTTGATCGCGATGATCCCGTCCGCCTTTAGCGGCGTGTTGTACGCGGCCAGCTCGGTCTTCTTGACCACGCCGTTCTTCGTTCCGAAGATGAGGTATTTCGCCTCGCCGAAGTCGCGGGTCTGCACGACCGCGCGCACCTGCTCGTCCTGCCGGAGCGGGAGCTGGTTGACGATCGCGCGGCCCTTCGACTGGCGGGAGCCGAGCGGCAGCTCGTGCACCTTCAGCCGGTAGACCTTGCCGACGCTCGTGAAGAAGAGGATGTAGTCGTGCGTCGAGGCGACGAAGAGATGCTCGATGTAGTCCTCGTCCTTGAGGTCCATCCCCATCACGCCGATGCCGCCGCGGCGCTGTTCGCGGTACGCGGTCACGGGTAGGCGCTTGATGTACCCGGAGCGCGTGATCGCGATCACCATGTCCTCTTCCGCGATCATGTCCTCGAGCTCGAGCTCCTCCTCGGCGGCGACGATCTCGGTGCGCCGGTCGTCGTTCTTCGAATAGATCTGCTTGATCTCGAGCAGCTCCTCGCGGATGAGCGCGTCGATGCGCGACTGGTCGCCGAGGATTGCGCGCAGCTCCGCGATGCGCTCCCGCAGGTCCTTGTGCTCGGCCTCGACCTCCTTGCGCGCCAGCCCGGTGAGGCGCGCGAGCCGCATGTCGAGGATCGCCTGCGCCTGGATCTCCGAGAGCGAGAACTTCGCGATCAACTGCGTCCGCGCGTCGTCCGTGTCCTCGGCCGCGCGGATCAGCGCGACGATCGCGTCGATGTTGTCGAGTGCGATGAGGTAGCCCTCGAGGACGTGGGCGCGCGCCTCCGCCTTGTGGAGCTCGTCCTTGAGGCGGCGCGTGACGACCTCGCGCTGGAAGTCGAGGTAGTGGGAGACGAGCTGGAGGAGCGACAGCGTCTTCGGCACGTTGTCGACGAGCGCGACGGCGTTGTAGCCGAACGTCGACTGGAGCGGCGTGTGCTTGAAGAGCTTGTTCAGGGCGACCTGCGGGACGGCGTCGCGCTTCAGCTCGATCTGGATGCGCATTCCCGTCCGGTCGGAGTGGTCGGCGAGATCGGAGATCTCGGTCAGGACCTTGTCGTGCACGAGGTCGGCGATCTTGCGAATGACGCCGGTGTCGCCGCCCTTCTTCACGCCGTAGGGGAGCTCGGTGATCACGATCGCCGACTTGCCGCCGCGCAGCTCCTCGATGTGGGCGCGCGCGCGCATGACGACGCGGCCGCGACCGGTGCGGTACGCATCGCGGATGCCCGAGCGGCCGACGATGTAGGCGCCGGTCGGGAAGTCCGGCCCCTTGACGTGCTTCATCAGGCCCTCGACGTCGATGTCCGGCTTGTCGACCATCGCGACGATCGCGTCGACGATCTCGCCGAGATGGTGCGGCGGCATGTTCGTCGCCATGCCGACCGCGATGCCCGACGAGCCGTTCACGAGCAGGTTCGGAAACCGCGATGGCAGCACGGTCGGCTCGCGCCGGGACTCGTCGTAGTTCGGCCCGAAGTCGACGGTGTTCGCGTCGATGTCCCGCAGCATCTCCGTCGCCAGCTTCGCGAGCCGGCACTCCGTGTAGCGGTCCGCGGCGGCGGGATCGTCGTCGACGGAACCGAAGTTGCCCTGCCCGTCCACGAGCGGATAGCGCAGCGAGAACGGCTGCGCCATGCGGACGAGCGTGTCGTAGATCGCGAGGTTGCCGTGCGGGTGGTACTTGCCCATCACGTCCCCGACGACGCGGGCGCACTTCACGTACGGACGGTTCGGCTGGAGTCCGTTCTCGTGCATGCCGTACAGCACGCGGCGGTGCACCGGCTTCAAGCCGTCGCGCACGTCCGGGAGCGCGCGGCCGACGATGACGGACATCGCGTAGTCGAGATAGCTCGAACGCATCTCCTGCTCGAGCTCGCGCGGCTCGATGCGGTCGGGCCCGAGCGGGCCCGTCTCGACCTCAGACATGGACCGACTCGTCCCTAGACATCGAGGAACTTCACGTCTTTTGCGTTCTCTTCGATGAAGAGTCGGCGAGGCTCGACCTGGTCTCCCATCAGCATCGAGAAGAGCTGGTCGGCGGCGTGCGCGTCCTCCACGTCGACGCGGATGAGCAGCCGGCCCGCCGGATCCATCGTCGTCGCCCACAGCTGCTCGGCGTTCATCTCGCCGAGCCCCTTGAACCGCGAGAGCTGGATGCCGGCCTCCTTCGCGAGGTCGAGCGCGCCGCTGCGCAGATCGGAGAACGTCTGCGCCTCCGCGCCCTTCTTGCCGAGCGTGAGCGTGAACGGCGGCGGCCCCGTCACCTCGACGAGCCGCGAGTACGCCTTGCGCAGGTTCGTGTAGATCGGCGACGAGAGCAGCTCCGCGGAGATGGCGATCGTCTGCGCGGTGGAGCTCGCCTTCTCGATCACCTTGACGCGCATCCCGGCCTCGTCGTGCTCGAGCACCGAGAGCGTGTAGCCGTTGACCGGCAGCGTCTGCATCGCCTTCTCGACCGCCGCGGGGGTGACCGCGTCGAGCTCGACGAGCCGGTGCGCGATCACGAGGTCGGTCGCGTGGTGTCCGTAGTCCGCCCTCAGGCGGGCCGACCAGCCCTCGAACTCCGCGAGCGCGCTCGTGAACCGCTTCCAGCGCGTCTCGCTCAGCTTCACCTGCTTGCCGTCGCGGTCGCGCACGTCGAGGTCCTCGAAGCGCTCGCGCACGAGCAGCTCCTCGAGCTGCGACTCCTTCTCGAAGTAGAACTCCTGGTTCCCGAGCTTGACCCGGTAGAGCGGCGGCACGGCGATGTACACGTGGCCTCGCTCGATCAGCTGCGGCATCTGCCGGTAGAGGAAGGTGAGGATCAGCGTGCGGATGTGCGAGCCGTCGACGTCCGCATCGGTCATCACGACGATCTTGTGGTAGCGGATCCCCTCGATGTCGAACTCGTCGCCGATGCCGGTGCCGATCGCCGTCACCATCGCCTGGATCTCGACGTTCGAGAGCACCTTGTTGATCCGGTTCTTCTCGCTGTTGATGATCTTGCCGCGCAGCGGCAGGATCGCCTGATACGTGCGGTCGCGGCCCATCTTCGCCGAGCCGCCGGCGGAGTCGCCCTCGACGATGAACAGCTCCGAGGAGGCGGGATCCTTGCTCGAGCAGTCGGCGAGCTTGCCCGGCAGCGAGGAGCTCCCGAGCGCGGACTTCCGCGTCAGCTCGCGCGCCTTGCGCGCCGCCATCCGCGCGCGCATCGCGGTGATCGCCTTGTTCGAGATCTGCTTCGCGTCCTGCGGGTTCTCCTCGAGGAACTGGCCGAGGTTCGCGTTCACCGTCGTCTGCACGAGACCCTCGACGCCCGGGTTGCCGAGCTTCGTCTTCGTCTGGCCCTCGAACTGCGGGTTGCGCAGCTTCACGGAGACGACGGCTGCGAGGCCCTCGCGCACGTCCTCCCCCTCGAGCTTCTCGTCCTTCTTCAGCAGCTTCAGGTCCTGCGCCTTGCGGTTGAGCGTGCTCGTGAGCGCGCTGCGGAAGCCGGAGAGGTGCGAGCCGCCCTCGACGGTGTTGATGTTGTTGGCGAAGGTGAAGACCGACTCCTGGTACGAGCTGTTCCACTGCATCGCCACCTCGACGGCGCCCTGGTCGCTCTCGCCCTCGAAGTAGACGAGCCGCTTGTGGATCGGGTCCTTCGCCTCGTTGATGTGCGCGACGAAGTCCCGGATTCCGCCCTCGTAGTGGAACTCGACGGTCTTGCCGTCGGCGCGCTCGTCCACGAGCTTGATGTGGAGGCCTCGCGTGAGGAACGCCGTCTCGCGCAGCCGCTGGGTGACCGTGGCGGCGTCGATGTCGAGCTCCTCGAAGATCTCGGAGTCGGGCAGGAAGATGACGGTGGTGCCCGTCCGGTCGTCGTCCATCTTCCCGACGATCTCCATGTCCCCCGTCGGCTCGCCGCGCGCGAACTCCTGGCGGTACACGTTGCCGTCGCGGCGCACCTCGGCGACGAAGCGCTCGGAGAGCGCGTTGACGACGGAGATGCCGACGCCGTGCAGGCCGCCCGACACCTTGTAGCCTTCGCCGCCGAACTTGCCGCCGGCGTGGAGCTTCGTGAGGACGACGGTGAGCGCTGGCAGTCCCTGCTCTTTCATGATGTCGACCGGGATGCCGGAACCCCAGTCTCGGACCGTGACCGAATGGTCCGGATGGAGCGTCACCTCGATGCGGTCGTTGCGTCCGGCGAGCGCCTCGTCGACGGAGTTGTCGACCGCTTCGTAGAGGAGGTGGTGCAGGCCCCGGAGACCCGTCGAGCCGATGTACATGCCCGGCCGAAGACGGACGGGCTCGAGCCCCTCCAGAACGGTGATGTCCTTTGCGGTATAAGTCGGTTCGGCCATGAAAAAAGCCCTGCAAATGCCGCATTTGCGGGCACGTGAAAGTGTATCAGAACGAGCGGTCGGCTGCGGCTCGCGCGAGGCTCGCGCGGGCGGCTCTCGCGACCACCTCGCGGAGCGATTCGTCCTCGATCGAGGCGGCCCATCCGGCGGCCTCGCGCGCCTGCTCGGGCGTCGTCACGAGCGGCGGCGGCGGCGGCTCGACCGCGTCCTCCTGGCCGGGCTCGGCGAGCGGTCCCGTCACGAACTTCAGCGTCGGCCCGTTCGGCAGTCGCGAGGCGATCTCGACCGCGCGCTGCGTCAGCTCGAACGCCCACACGGCGTCGCGTGTGTGCACGATGAGCGTGCCGTCGCGCTGCACGCGCGCCGGCGATGCGTTGCGCGCGATCTCCGGTCCGACCGCTGCCGCCCACGCGTCGGCGGCGGCGCCGATCTCCGCCTGCGGGCCGAGGCGCCGCAGCTCGCGGCCGACGTCGTCCCCGAGCGGATCCATCTCAGACAGCTTGCCGGACCGCCCCGGGCGACACCTCGAGCAGCTGGTCCGGCTCCGCCGGCAGCATCGCCGCGTCGGTCGCCGTGACGAGCGCCTGGCCGGCCGTGCGCACGCGCGCCGCAAGGATCTTCCGCCGCGTCGGATCGAGCTCGGAGAGCACGTCGTCGAGCAGGAGCAGCGGTGGCACGCCGCGCCGCTCGGTGATCAGCGCCGCCTCGGCGAGCAGGAGCGCGAGCACGGCGAGGCGCTGCTCCCCCTGCGAGCCGAAGCTGCGCAGCTCGCGCGGGCCGCAGGCGATGACGACGTCGTCGAGGTGCGGCCCGACGCCGGTGGCGCCGCGGTCGAGGTCGCGGTCGAGCCGCTGCTCGAGGGCGGCCACGGTCGGCGGGGCGCCCTCGTAGCGCAGTTCCGCCTCCGGCAGGCCGAGCTCGCCGGCGCGCTCTGCGAACGACGGCTCGAGCACGGCGAGCACCTCACGCCGCGCGACGACGAGCTCCGTCCCGAGCTCCGCGACGCGTGCCGTCCACGGCGCCAGCGCGTCGCGCGAGGAGAACCCGGCCGCGACCCGGCGCAGCGACGCGTTCCGCTGCGCTACCGCGGCGCCGTACTCGGCCGGCAGCTGGGCCCGCGCCGGCGAGAGCCGGGCGAGCGCACGGTCGAAGTACGCGCGCCGCGCCGCCGGGGCGCCCTTGACGATCCCCAGCCGATCCGGCGTGAAGACGAGCGTCGCCGTCTCGGCGCGGAGCTGCTCGGCCGTGCGCAGCGGCGCACCGTTCACCGTCGCGCGCTTGCCGACGCCGGCCTCGAGCACGACCTCGACGTCGAGCGGCACGCTGTCCCGGCGGCCGCGCACGGCGATGCGAGCGGCCGTCTCGCCGAAGCGGATCAACTGCGCGTCGGTGCGCGTACGCGGCGAGAACCCCTGCGTGCCCACGTGGAGCGACTCGAGCAGGTTCGTCTTCCCGACCCCGTTCGGCCCCACTGCGAGCACGAGCCCGGGCTCCAGGTCGAGGTCGAGCCGCTCGTACGACCGGAAGTTGCGCAGCGAGACGCTTTGGACGATCAGAGCTGCTGGGTCAGCCCGGCAGCCTGATCGGCATCACGAGGTACGTGAAGTCGTCGCCCTCACCCTGGAGCACGGCCGGGCGGAGCGGGCTGATCAGCTTGAGGCGCACATCGTCGCCCTCGATCGACTCGAGGCCCTCACGGAGGAAGTCCGCGTTGAACCCGATCTCGAGCGGCTCGCCGGTGAACGCCGCCGGCATCGACTCCTGGGACTCGCCGACGTCCTGCGTGCGCGCCTTGACCGTCAGCTCGCCGTCGGCGAGCCTGACCTGGAGCGGCGTCGAGCGCTGGATCATTACGGCGGCGCGGCGGACGACGTCGAGGAACTCGGTGCGCGGCAGCGTCAGCTCGTGCTCGAACGCCTCGGGCAGCAGCTGCCGGTAGTTGGGGAACTGCCCGTCGATGCGGCGCGTCGTCAGCCACACGCCCGACGTCGAGAAGAGCACCTGGTTCTCGTGCACGCCGACCTCGACCTCGTCGCCGGTCGTCGCGACACGCGCCAGCTCCTGCAGCGCACGGCTCGGCACGATCGCCTCGAGCTCCGGCACGGTGCCGTCGAGCGTCGTCTCCTTCACGGCGAGCCGGTAGGAGTCGGTCGCCGCCATCACGAGCTTGCCGGCGGTGAACTGCACGAGGATGCCCGTGAGCACGGGCCGGGACTCGTCGCGTGAGGCGGCCCGGGCAACGCGGCCGATCGTCTCGAGCAGCGGCTCGCGCGGAACCGCGAACGTCGTCGTCATCTCGAATTCGGGCAGGCGCGGGAAGTCTTCGGGGTTGTACGTGTGCAGCGTGTAGCTCGCGCTGCCGGAGGTGACGTGCACGGTCGATTCGGCCGCCTTGTGCTCGATCGTCACCTCGTCGCCGGGGAGCAGGCGCGCGATGTCGGCGACGGTCTTTCCGGGGAGAACGACAATGCCCTCTCCGTCGACCTGCGCCGGCACGGTGGCGCGCAGCGAGACCTCCATGTCGGTCGCCGCCAGGCGCAGCTCGTTCTCTCGCGCATCGAGCAGGATGCCCGAGAGGATTTGCACAGACGAGCGTGCGGACACCGCCCTGGCGACAACGCCGAGACCCTGGACGAGAGCGTCCTTGGAGCACGTAATCCTCAGGCTTGTGCCGACCATGACTTCAGTGTCAATCATCTAGTAATTCCTTGTAGCAGTAGTAGAGAGTGTGGAGACCGGGGAAGACGGCGTCGACGAGCCTGGTTGACCCGAATCCGCCCGGGAGAGGACCTGTGCAGAGATTGCGCTCGTCCACAGGAGCATTTGTCAGCGGACCTGTTTGACCCGTGCGGTGAGTTCTTGCACGAGGTTGTACACCGATCTGTCCTCGCGAATGAGACGCGCGATCTTCGACGTCGCGTGGATCACCGTCGTGTGGTCGCGGCCGCCGAACTCCTTGCCGATCTTCGGCAGCGAGGAGTCCGTGAGCTCGCGCGAGAGGTACATCGCGACCTGGCGCGGATAGACGATGTTCTGCGAGCGCTTGTCGCCGCAGAGCTCCTCGAGCGTCATGCTGAACCGCTCCGCGACGAGGTCCTGGATCCGCTTGATAGACACCTCGGCCGCCTCGCCCTGCGGGAACACGTCCTTGAGCACGTCCTGCGAGAGCTCCACGGACATTGCGCGCGCGGTGAGCGACGAGAACGCGACGACGCGCGTGAGGGCACCCTCGAGTTCGCGGATGTTCGTCGAGACGCGGCTGGCGATGAACGTCAGCACCTGCGGGTCGGGGATGTGGATCCCGTCCGTCTTGACCTTCTTGCGCAGGATGGCGATGCGGGTCTCGAGATCGGGCGGCTGGATGTCTGTGATCAGGCCCCACTCGAACCGGCTGCGGAGTCGCTCCTCCAGCGTCGCGATGTCACGCGGCGGCCGGTCGCTCGACATGCAGATCTGCGAGCCGGCCTCGTAGAGCGAGTTGAACGTGTGGAAGAACTCCTCCTGGATCCGCTCCTTGTGCTCGAAGAACTGCACGTCGTCGATCAGGAGGACGTCGTAGGTGCGGTAACGCTGCTTGAAGCCCTCGATGCGCTTGTCGCGGAGCGAGTTGATGAAGTCGTTCATGAACGTCTCGCTCGTCACGTAGCGGACGCTGAGATCGCGCGAGTGCTCGCTCACGTACTGCGCGACGCCCTGGAGCAGGTGCGTCTTGCCGAGACCGGTCCCGCCGTAGATGAACAGGGGGTTGTACGCCTGCGCGGGCGCCTCGGCGACGGCGAGTGCCGCTGCGTGCGCGAAACGGTTCGACGACCCGATCACGAACGAGTCGAACGTGTACTTTGCGTTGAAGCCGCCGCTCTCCGGGCGGTGGGGAACAGGCTGGGCGACCGGTTCCGCTACCGCCGCGGGCCCGCTGCTCGGCGCGCTCTCCAGTGCGGGCACATCGACGAGGCGCAGCTCGATCGGCCGCTCGGAGCCGGTGACGTCGCGGATCGCCGCGCTGATCAGGCCGAGGAAGTGCCCCTCGATCCAGTCGCGCGTGAAATCGTTGGGAACGCCGAGGACGAAGCGGTCGTCCGACAGCTCCAGCCCACTCGCCTCGCGAAACCAGGTGCCGTAGGTGGTGTCGTTGAGCGCCCCTCTGAGCCGACCGGAAACTTCGCTCCACAGGCCCTCCGCAGTCAGCTCATGCTCGTCCTCCACTCCGATGCCAGCTCCTCCCTCGTACACCCGGACGGCGAGCATACCAACCTGCCGAAATTAGACAAAACCGCCATTTTTGCAGGGGGTTACCGAACGAGCGCATTCCCTCCACAGCTGTGGAAAGCCGTGGGGGAAACTCCGCTTTCGCGCATTCCTCCGGCGTGCGTGCCTGTTGAGAAGCCGGTGGACGAGTCTTGTCTATACTGGCCGTTCGCTCGCCCCCGTTTCGGGGGATTTTTCCCGCACGAACCGCTTACATCTGATGAAGCGCACCTATCAGCCAAACGTCCGACGCCGCAAACGCAAGCACGGTTTCCGTGCGCGCATGTCGACGCGCGCCGGCCGGCTGATCCTCAAGCGGCGCCGTGCGAAGGGCCGCGCGCGGCTCTCAGCCTAGGCAACTAAGCTCCAGATCGTGAAGCGCGCGAATCGTCTTTCCCGCTCGCGCGATTTCGACGCCGTCTACCGGCACGGCCGCTCGGTGTCGTCGCGGTTTCTCGTCCTGTACTGGTTCCCGCAGGAGGAGCCGGCGTCGCCGCGCTTCGGCTTCTCCGTTCCGAAAGCGGTGGGCGGCGCGGTCGAGCGCAACCGGATGAAGCGGCAGCTCCGCGAGCTGTGGCGCGAGCGGCTGGAACGCGTCCCCGCGGGCAGCGACTACGTGCTGATCGTGCGCAGCGGCCTGCCCGAGGCGGTGGCGGCGAACGGCTTTGAGTGGCTGGGCGAACGGGTGGACGAAGTGCTGGCGATGACCAAGGCGGCCGCGTGAACACCGCACTGCGCGCGCCGGCGTATCTCGCCGTCGGGCTCGTCTGGCTCTACCGCGCGACCTTCGGCGCGCTGTTCCCGACGACGTGCAAGTACCACCCGTCGTGCTCGGAGTACGCGGTGCAGGCGCTGAAGACGCACGGGCTCTTCCGTGGGGGAGCGCTCGCGGCCTGGCGGCTGCTGCGCTGCAATCCGTGGAGCCGCGGAGGGTTCGACCCGGTCCGATGATCCATCTGCTCGCCTCGAATCCGCTGACGCCGCTCGAGCACGCCGCGCGGCACGTCCTCAACTGGCTGCACTTCTCGATCGGCCTGCCCTGGGCCTGGTCGATCGTCGCGCTGACGGTGATCGTCCGGATGCTGCTCGTGCCGCTGACCGTGAAGCAGATCCACTCGATGCAGAACCTTCAGCGGTTCGCGCCGCAGATGAAGGAGATCCAGAAGAAGTACAAGGGCGACAAGCAGAAGCAGAACGAAGAGTTGATGAAGTTCTACCGCGAGAACAGCATCAACCCCGCCGCGTCCTGCCTGCCGATGCTCGCGCAGCTGCCGGTCTTCCTCGCGCTCTACTACTCGCTGAAGCACTTCGCGCGCGAGCCGGCCGCGCAGCATCCCGGCAGCCTCGACTTCCTCCACTTCATCCCGTCGATCGCCGCCCACACCACGACGCACTGGGGCGGCTACGTGCTGCTCGTCGTCTACGTCGGCAGCCAGCTCGCGTCGTCGTACTACATGTCGGCGTCCGTCGACAAGATGCAGCGCACGCTGCTCATGGTGATGCCGGTCGTGTTCGTGTTCGTGATCGCGCGGTTCCCGGCGGGGCTCGTCCTCTACTGGGTGACGACGAACCTCTGGACGGTCGGGCAGGGCCTGATCACGCGGCGTCTGATGCCGAAGGCGCAGCCGCCGGAGAAGCGCACCTCGCGGTCGCCGCGCCAGGACGACGGCGATGGCGGCGGCGGCGGGAACGGCGCGTCCCCCGACACGCCTCCCGAGAAGCCGCCCGCGCAGCCGCAGGCCGCCCGCCAGCAGGCACCGCGCAAGGTGCGGCGCAAGAAGAAGGCCGGCCGGCGCTGAGCGACGACGAGCTGATCGTCGAGACGACGGGCGAAACCGTCGGCGAGGCGAAATGGGCGGCGCTGCGTGAGCTCGAGCAGCGGCATCCCGGACTCGACAAGTCGGCGGTGCGCTTCGAGGTCGTCTCCGAGGGCGAGCGCGGCCTGCTCGGCGTCGGCTACCTGCCGGCCCGGGTGCTCGCGAACGTTCCGGCGGAGGCGCTCGCCGCGGTCTCGTTCGACGGCAGCGAGCTCGCCGCCGACCTGCGCTCGCTCATGCTCCAGGTGACTCAGGCGCTCGGGGTGGACGGGCGCGTCGACGTCTACGAGGACGACGAGGCGGTCACGCTCACATGCGTGGGCGCGGACGTCGGTCTGCTGATCGGCCGGCACGGCCAGACGATCGACGCGTTGCAGTACCTGTTCAACGCGGCGTCTCACCGTGCGCAGGGCCTCGACCGCAAGGAGGTCGTCGTCGATGCCGCGGGCTACCGTGAGCGCCGCCGGGCCACGCTCGAGTCGATGGCCGTTCGGGCCGCGCAGCAGGTCGACGCCACGGGCGGCCGCGTCGAGCTGGAGCCGATGACGGCGGTCGAGCGGAAGGTCGTGCACCTGAAGCTGAAGGAGCTCGAGGGCGTGCAGACGTCCTCCGAGGGGGCGGAGCCGAATCGCTACGTCGTCGTCCTCCCCGCTGACTGACTGGCTCGCCGCCGTCCTGGCGACACCCGGCCTGACGGCGATCCGCGACCCGAAGCAGGCGCGGGCGATGCTGCTCGACGACGCGCTGCGCGCGGTCGAGCTCGTCCGCGCGCTCGACGGCCCCATCGTCGACGTCGGCTCGGGCGGGGGCTCGCCGGGGATCCCGCTCGCCGCCGCGCTGCCGGAACGCGAG
>Ga0208849_1000608_pt1 | contig 31847 bp, 32 predicted proteins | sample NGESurdeep072012_10_FD_184470 | JGI IMG/M metagenome (GOLD analysis project Ga0208849, IMG submission 184470) | Arctic peat soil microbial communities from Barrow, Alaska - NGEE Surface sample 53-3 deep-072012 (SPAdes) | ecosystem: Environmental > Terrestrial > Soil > Wetlands > Peat ... | reverse complement strand
GCCAACCAGAGCTTCTACCGTACACATTGACGACTGAGGTAGGACTCAGCCGGAGTTGAGTCCCGCCCGAGGAACGTTATGCCCGAGGGGAGTGGCGCCTGTTGCGGATTTCTCCCTTCTTATTGGAGCCGGTTTCATCGCAACTCGGTCGGTCATCATGCCGCGCTCGACTGCCCATGTGGCGACCTCGGTTCGCGAACGAACGCCCAGCTTGTTGCGTATCCGCTCGACATGCCCCTCGACGGTGCGCCATGAGATGAAGAGGTGCTCCCCGATCTGGCGATTGGTCATCCCGGCGGCAACCAGTCTCGCAACCTCTCGCTCCCGCCGGCTCAGGGGGCTTGTATCGAGTGAGATGTCGGGCTCGCTTTCGTCGAGGGCGTAGTCCGCCGCCCGATCCAGGCTCAACGACCGCCCTTCTTTCCAAGCTTCTTCACTGCCGCGGGCCCCCAGCCTGGCGCGAGATCGTCGAAGCGAGTTCTCGAGGTGCCCCGACAAAAAGGGGAGGTCGCTGTACGACATCTCGCCAGACATGCGAGTAGTAACCGCGGCCAGCCGCACTACGCGCAGGTCATCCCCAAGGACCTCGGCCGCGCATGACAGGCCTTCAAGACAGTTGATCATGCCAAGTTGATTCTTGAGGTCACGCTGGATGGAGAGAGCTTCCTTCCAGCCAGCGACGGCTGCCCGCGGGTCATTTAAACCAAGCTGCGCCCATGCGAGGGGATCGAGCTGATAGGCCGTTCTAGCGACATCGCCGTCCGCCCTGACCGTGGTAAGACACTCGGCCAGGATGTCCCGTGCACTGGTGCAATCACCCCTGTGTAGTGCCAGGCCCGCGGTTGCGGACCTGACGAAGTTCACCAAGCGATGGTTGTTTGAATCCTTGAGCAAAGAGGTGGCTTTGTCGAACATCTCAACTGCGGCGGCGAGCTCGTCGCGGGCCTGATGGGCCTGGCCGGCCCAGACAAGTGCCCGGGCCGCCTCTTCGATGTCTCCTAGATCGCGTGCCAGAGTCAGGCTGGCCTCAGCGTGAGCAATGGCTGATTCGTAATCGCCTTGCCAGTAGGAGACCGCGGAGGCCTCTCGAAAAGCTGCGGCCCGGGCACGCCCCTTCGCGGGAGAGCGTTGCAGTAGCTCTTCCAATAGCCTACGCATCTGCGCGAGATCTCCAATCCTGGTGCCGGCGATGTATGCGGCGAGTTCCAGCCCCAGGTCGGCGGCGTTGTTACTCGCCCACCCCATCGCGGCCCACAGGTTGGCCGACTCACTCGCAATCCATTGCGCTTCCGCAAAACCCGGAGACGGACCGGCAAGGCCCTGTGGGCCCGCGTGCGAAGTCGTCTTCGCGGAGAGGCAGTCTCTGAAGTACTCGTAATGGCGCCGGCCGATGAGTTCGAGCTCCCCCGCCTCCCGCAGGCGGTCCTCGGCGTAGGCGAGCTGGGACTCCAGGAGGCGGTAACGGCTGTCCCGACCTTCGGCTTGATCAACCACCGCCATCGACTTCTGGACCAAGTGGGCAATCAGCTCGAGTACACGTACGGTCGTCCCAACGGCGCAAACGGCCTGTGCGCTTTCCAGCGTGAAGCCGCCCCGGAATGGGGACAGGCGGCGAAAGAGCAGCGCCTCGTCTTCGGTGAGGAGCCGGTAGCTCCAGTCGATGGCCGCGCTCATAGCCTGCAGCCGCACAGGGGCGGTTCGACTACCGCCGGAGAGCACGTGGAAGCGATCCGCGAGGTGGCTAAGTAGCTCCTGAGCGGTCATCATGCCCATGCGCGCTGCCGCCAACTCGATGGCAAGCGGCAGGCGGTCGAGGCGCTCGCAGATCTCGGTGACTGGATCGACGTTCTGCGCTGTCACCATGAAGCCTGGCCGAACCAGCGCCGCCCGCTCCTCGAATAGGCGAACCGCATCAGCCGATCGCATGGAAGAGACCGGCCAATGGGCTTCGCCAGGAACCCCCAGAGCCTCTCGGCTAGTGGCCAGGACTGTGAGCTCCGCGCAGCGCTCGAGCGCCTTGTGGCACAGCTCGGCGCAAGGCTCGACCAAATGCTCGCAGTTGTCGAGCACCAAGAGCACTCGCCGAGCGGCCAACCAAGCAGCGACCACATCCAAAGCTGGTCCTCGCCCCGGTAATTTCAGAGCAGAGACCACTGCGCTCGGCACCTGCCGACCATCGTCGATCGACGCGAGCTCCACCCACCAGACGCCGTCTGGCCAGCGGTCTAGAGAGGCAGTGCCCAACTCGGCCGCAAGCCTGCTCTTGCCGGCACCGCCAGGCCCTGTGAGGGTCACCATCCTGGAGTGCGTTAGGAGGGACTTGAGCGCAGAGAGGTCGGTACGCCGCCCGACGAAGCTCGTCAAATAACGCGGCAGGCTGTTCGGGACAGCCGCGCCCACGGCCCGCAAGCCGCGTTTGGCAGCCGCTTCCATGGGCCTATCTTCCACCCAAGGGGACCGAGGAGCTCGGGTCAAAGCCAAGTCCGCCTGCTGCGTAGATTCACAACGCTACGTGGTTCTAGGCGTTTGACAGCTTATTTGACAGCTTACTCAGGACACTCTTTGACACGTCAGGACGCTCTGTGACAAAGACGCGTTAGACCACCGAATACGCCAGACACGCCCTGGCATCTCCTGACACATCCAGGCAAGGAAGGTCAATCTCCTCTTAATCCCAAGGTTCAGGGTTCGACTCCCTGCGCGAGCACCAATATTTAGTGTCACAGAGTCTCAGAGAGTCTCTATGCGGTGCCTAGAGTCTCAAGTAGTCGATGTCAGCTCGTCCCCAATCGGTGGCTGACACCCTTTTTGACACCTTGACGGTTGAGAACGCGCCCGCGGATCGCGCCCGAGCACACGCAAATTGAACTCAGCAACCGCGTTAGTCAAGCCCCTAAAACCCCACAGCAGGGGATCAAGAATCGCAATGTCCACTAGGTCGAGCTCAAGTCGGGAGGACCGAAGCTCATATGGCGCGAACAGCGATCTCATCGAAACAGCCCGGCTACATATTGCGACGGTCCACCCTGACGTCGGGCTAGGTGGTGAGATCGGACCCCGCGTCGACGCCGGCCTCATCGAGCAGAGTTTGCGCAACGGCGATGGGCACGTTTGCACGTAAAGCGAGATTCAGGGCGTCGCTGGGTCGGCAGTCCAACTCCTCGATGCGACCGTCTGACTTGGTAATCAGTCGCGCGAAGAAGACTCCGTCCACAATTCGGAGTACGTCTGCTCTCAACAGGCTGACCCCATGGCGATTGAAGGCATCCAGTATCAGATCGTAAGTTAGGGGTCGCTCAGTCTTGAGACCGTCTAGATGGAGTTGCAGTGCTTGGCCTTCAAAACCTCCGACCCACAGGGGGATGTGGCGCCCGCTGTCGGCGACGAGCAAGACAACGTGAACTTCCTGTGGCTCCTCCGCAAAATGGCGAGGTAGCTTTTCGCGGAGCTCGCGCCAACGCTCGGCAGTTGGAGTATGTGCCTGCACGCTCTCAACGCGGACCGGAACGAAACCGTCTTCCGCAACATGGGTCGGCTGCTTCACAAATATGCCCTCCTTGACAATTCGGTCGATGGCCTCAAGGCGACCGGCGACCTGAGTTAGACGCTTCTCAAGCCATGCCCGATGGGTGGTCAAGACTTCTCCAACGGTCGCCTCGGACGGATCAGCCAGCACGCGCTGGATTTCCCGCACTGGCATGTCGATCGAGCGGAGCATCGCAATGACCTCAGCTGCCTCACGCTGCGCGGCGGCGTAGTAGCGGTAGCCTGACTCGGGGTCGACGTATGCCGGCTCTAATAGCCCTGTCTCGTGGTAATGGCGAAGATGGCTAACCGGGATCCCGGCGCGGCGGGAGAACTGGCCAATCGACTCTAGATCTCGGGTGTTCGATTGACCCACGCCAAGAGCTTGCAACTCTCAACCGGTCGAGAGTCAAGAGGCGGCGACAACTTCGTGCACCGCTCGCCAGGAAGAGCCGGCTCCGTGACTACGTCAGCGGAGTCGTGGCAGCCACGGATGACTAGGATCTGTGCGGCCTATCGCTGATGCGAGCCAGCGCCGCGCAGCCGGTGGCAGCTGAGGCGTCGTGAGAGTGAAGTCGGCTTCGTCCTGGGGACGCGGCGACTTCGATTTGAAGAGAAGTTCGACCTGCGGCGCGAGGTAGGGAACACCGTCCGCGGTGTGGAGTCCAACCTCACTGAGTGGGAGGGTTACTTCGGAGTCTCTGCGATAAATCCAGCGATCGCCGATGGATTCAGCGAGCATCAACTGCAGCGCCCACGCCGACTGTCGGTCGGGTCGGCACCAAAGGTCGTGGATTGACGGGCGGACGGTTTCGTCTCGACTGAGACGACGTAGGTGACCTGGCCGATCAACCTCCCACAATTCCCACCCAAGGTTCGAGAAGTGGCTACAGACCCGGACTTGGTCTGCTCGCAAAACCAGCACATCGGTGTCGGCGTGGTTTCGGGTGGCCCGCTTGAGGAATAGGTCGATGCCCCAGCCGCCCGCAATCCACCATGCGCAGTCGAGCCCGGTCATGAGCCCGACTGTCTGCGGCACGGAAAGCGGCTTCCAGCGGGTTAGATCACTGCCATCGTCGCGTGGCATAGCACCTGATGATTCATGAAGGCGAGAGATCGATCGTCGCCCAACTGTGGCCACCGTCACGGGTCATTAGGAGCTGGAGCCATTGCGGGTATGCAGGCACGCCAAAAATGACGACGCCTTGGGTCGGTGTAGTGAACCTCAGGTCTGACAGAGGAAGACCACCGGTCTGTGGCAAAAAGGTAGTCGCCCAGTCGCGGCCGTAATTGAAGCTGGTGTAGATGAAGGTGGCTCCTGAAGCAGCGGCAACCGAGAACGCGAGTGGCGAGGCAGCCGCTTCATCGAAATCGCCGGCGAATGGTGGGTCGCCCACGCGTTTGTAGCTGGCGCCGCCGTCAGTGGAGAGGTATGCCGTCTTGGCCTGTGAACCAGCCGCCACACCACCTGAGCAGACTATGAACACTCGCGACGACGTGGCGGCTGCAACACTCGCGACGGTAGAGGGTGGACATGGCAGCAAGCTGCTGTGCCAGGTCACGCCATCAGTGCTGTGGTAGAGCACAGAGTGGGCTTCGACCCCGTGGTCCTGCGATACGACTCCGGGATGCAGCATTGCCCAGATGGCCCCCTGAGCCACGGAGATCTCACCCGGGTAGCCGGCTGAACCGGTCGCGACGTTCTCCGCTGCTGCCCACGAGTCCTTTGAGACCTCAGTGGTGAATAGGAACACAGGCCCGTAAGCGTCCGGGTCGGTTCCCTCGGCGACCTCGGCGAAGACTCGACCGTCCGCCACCTCGAGAGCCCCCACAGAGCCGGTTCTCGAGCCAAGGCCGGGAAGCGCGATTTGGGTCCAGGTCCGGCCTCCGTTGTGGGTCGCTAAGAGGAGTGGCCCGGAGATCCACCCGTTTTGGGCGTCTGCGAACCGCAGTTGCCATCGGTCGGCCAGTGAGAGGGCAGACAGACCCCCGCCGGTCATCCAGGTCCAGGTATGGCCGGCATCGACGGTTCTCGCTAGCCGCAGGCACTGAACCTCGCCACAAGTTGAGAGGCCGATGACCAAGCCCACCTGGGGCGAGACAAACGTGACGGACTCGGGGCGGAACGGTGCCACTGCTGTCTTGTTCGTGCAGCCGGCGATCACGAGGCCTGCCATCACAGCAGCGCCCCAGCGTGGCAGCAACATGAGTGTGCAACGGAGCCGCTCGAGCGACGGTTACACACACCTTATTTGACACTTTGACCGTAATGAGACTCCCTGACACTCCAGGAGACTCTCTGAGACGGTTGCGTCATAAATTCGAGTTCGTTTGAGACGCTCTGAGCCTCCCTGATCCTCTCTGAGACTCCGTGTCGAGAGACTCTTGATCCCAAGGTTCAGGGTTCGATTCCCTGCGCGAGCACCAATATGTTGTGCCTATGCCGGTCCAACGACCTATATGTTGTGGTCGGTCTGCCGCAATGCGTCACGTTTGCGGCATTTGACAGCTGCGTTTGACAGCTTCGCCGGGGCACACAGCGCCGCGTCGAAAATGGCACAGAGGGTGATGGAGTCCCTCACTTCCCGCGCTTCGCCTCTAACTATTCGAGGTCAGCCCCGCACAGCCAAGGCAGGCGTCGCCAGCCGGTAAACCGGTTTCGGCATCAACGTCCATCGTGACGGGGCTCGCAAGCCTCGCCGCCACCCGTGGAGAACCATCGGTCCAAGCTTGCCAATGAACAGTCACGATCCATAGCAGTCGATGCTGGTTCCAGCTACTAATGCCAAAGATCGGTTCCGCTGCGGCGCGTGTCATCAGAGCGGAGAACGTGACCGCAGTGTCCGGGGCGCCGAAAGCATGACGAGCAAGTGTTTCCGCGACACTCCGACAGACAGGGAGCACCGCCGGATTGGGTGCGGCCCTAAGAAACGTATCGCCAACCGCTGAGTAAGGTGTCGAATCCAGGCGGCACATTGCTTCCTGACTTTGCGACGTCGACGCGGGTGGGGAGCTTCCCGCCCGTTCGATTGAGGCAGCTGGAGTCTGACACCCGACCAGGAGACAGACACCCAGGCACCCGACAACGATCCGCCGCATCTTCTTCTGCTACAGCTTAAGTCCGCACCGAGCCATTGGCACCGCTGTTTCCATAAGGCAAACCGGCGTCGTGGAAGCCGCCTTTCGCCCGCCACCCTGGCAACGCCAACTCGCCCGCTCGCGAATCGTTCCACAAGGCTGCGGCGTTGTATAGATAAGGTGGAGTCCGCTGTGGCGAGCCGCGATCTTGTGGCCAGCGCTCGGGGCGGCGATGCCACGGCATTGGCTCTACTCCTAGAGCCGTTGTGGGAACCGGCTTATCGACTGGCCTTTTCGATGCTACGGGAACGCGAAGCTGCTGAAGACGCAGTCCAGGAGGCGGCCTTGAAGGCGCTGCAAAATGTTCGAAAGCTGCGCTCGGACACTGAAAGTCTGCGGCCGTGGTTCTTCACGATTGTTGCCAACCAGTGCCGTTCGACCCGGCGCAGCAGATGGTGGGGCGTGCTGCGGCTAGCCGAGCTGCCTTACTCGAAAAGCTCCGAGAACACTCTCTCCGAGGAACGCGTAGACCTCGCCAACGCTATGCGTCAGCTCCCGGTAGAGCAGCGGCTCGCACTTGCCCTGCGTTACTACCTCGACCTTCCAATGGAGGAGGTCGCGGAAGTGCTCGGCATCTCGTTGGCGGCCGCCAAGTCGCGAGTCCGTCGCGCCCTAATGGCGATGGCACCAGCACTCAATGCAGAGGGCGAGGTGGGATGAACGAAGACCAGGCAGGTCGACAGGTGAGATCAGTCTTTGAGAATGAGCTTGAACCACCGTCAGCGGGCTTTGACGCACGAATGCGAACCGTGCTGGAACGCGCGCCGGCCCGAAAGGCCCGGTCTCTTTGGCCGGTGGAACTAGCAGCCGCGGTCCTCGCGCTCATAGCCATTTCGGTGCTTACGCTCCCTCGGTTCTTTCCGATCGCAACGCACCCGCAAGCTCCCAGCCTGAAGGTCACGCCAACGCCGGCGACGCCCTTTCTAGTTGGCTCACTGTGGGATATGCAGGTAACCCGTACCGGCGTGGCGTGGCTCTTCGGAGGCCAGGTCGTTTATCGAAGCGCCGACCAAGGTGCACATTGGGCGGATGTCAGTCCTCGCGGCATGACTGGGCAGCCTCTGGCTGCATTCGCCCTAGGCAATAACCAAGCCTGGCTCGCCGTGCCGTCCGGACAACTCGGCCCACTTGGCAGCATTACCTTTTACGGGACACTCGATGCCGGCACCAGCTGGCAAAAGCTCGGAACCACACCTATCGCCGGTTCGGGGATACACCAGATGACTTTCGTCGACTCCACGCACGGCTGGTTGTTGATCTCCCTCGGTGCAGCAACCGGTTCCGAGGCGGTCAGCGTCTGGGGGACCACCGACGGTGGGCGTTCATGGTCCAAGCTCGCTCAAAGCCCAAGGCCACAGACGGAATCCGCGCCCGGTCAACTCTCTTCAAGTTGCGACAAGACTGGAATCACCTTTAGCACCGAGACAGCCGGCTGGTTGACCAGCGGCTGCGCGGCCGGTGGGCCGTCTATCTACAGGACCCTTGATGGCGGCCACACCTGGTCCTTTCAGACTCTTCAGCGTCCTCCCGGCCAGACTCAGGAGAACCTCGGCAACGCTGCTAACGCCGAGCCGCCCGTGTTCCTCAATCAATCATTCGGGCTATTGCCCGTGGTTTTGGCGCTGGGCAGCAAGAACATCCCATCCCTGGTCGTTTATACGACCCACGATGGTGGACGCACCTGGATCCCGAGCGTTCCTGTGACCTCTGGCCGGCTGGTGGCTGCTGTGCGTTCCGACTATTGGGTTGTCGAGGTCTCGCCGAGCCGGATCGCCACTACTCAGGACGGCCGGCGCTACAACTTCGTCCCATCTGACGTCGACCTCAGCCAGACTCAGCAACTCACTTTTGCAAATGAACAGACCGGCCTCGCGCTCACTGTGGTATCCCCCAGCGGGGGCTACGAGCTGTTGCGGACGACCGACGGTGGTGCGCACTGGTCTGCAGTTTCGTTCGGTCCTGAGGCTGCGATCAGCGCGGCGGGTGATTCTGGTCTTGGTGCCGTTGGTTTGTTTCCAAGTCAACCTGGACGCACGCAATGCGTCATACACGGAGGCGGACCAGCCCCCGGTATTCAGGTGCCAGGGAGTTGTGCGACAGCGGCCTCTTCGGACAGCACTACCGGTGCCTGGACGGTGACCTTTACCGAGTCCTGGGACGCTCGCCAGTTTCACGGGCAAGGCGATCCGTCAACAGGACAACTGGAGCATTCATGGACGTACGTGGTAAGCGGTGACGGGAGTGTTGTCCTGAGCGGCCAATCTGGCAACTTCCCGCCCCAGGATGTACGTTGACAGGCCGTCATATACGGCCCATTTGAGACCCGGCTCCGGGATCCGTAGGCGTAGCAGCTAGGCTCCGCGCAACAGAAACTCGATCTGTGCATTGCGGCTTCGCAACTCGTCCTGTGCCCAACGAATAATTGCGTCATAGACCGCTGGACCAAGTCTGACAAGGACGCTTCTGCGCCCCGAAGCTCCCTTCACCAGTGTCCTCATTCGTAGAGGGATCCAACGTTGACCACTGGCTGGATCAGGCCACTCGATGCCCGCAGGAGGGCAACAACTTCACTCGACCTCAGGCTCCGCTATCGCGACCGCAAGTAGAGATAGAGGGCCGCCGCTAGCGCCAGCACGATGTAGCCGGCGATCGCCACCGGGTTGTTCCTTTGTGTACGGCCGATCACTATGAGCACGGCGGACACCACCGCACCGACGATCGGGACCACTTTCATTGCTCAGATGCTGTCGCGCGCAAGCGATTACCCTCGGTTGATAGTGCTTAAGATCTCGGAACTGTACCAACGTTTCGGCGAGAGAATCGCTGTAGACAAGCTTTCTCTTACCGTCGGGAAGGGCGAGCTCGTGGGTTTGGTCGGGCGGAACGGAGCCGGCAAGACCACGACGATGCGCGCCGTTATGGGCATTCTCCAGCCATTAGGCGGATCGATCACGTGGTCCGGCCACCCCGTAGGCCTGTCAGATCGCCTGCGCTTCGGCTACATGCCAGAGGAACGCGGTCTCTACCCCCAAATGCGCGTCCTCAATCAGATCGCCTACTTCGCACGGCTGCATGGAGTTGAGCCGCGGGAGGCTAACAGCCAGGCACAGCAGTGGCTCACGCGACTGGGCCTCGAAGGTCGAGAGCAGGATCGGGTCGTGGCGCTCTCCCACGGCAATCAGCAGAGAGTTCAGCTGGCGGTAGCTCTGGTTTATCAACCGGCGCTGTTGGTCCTGGACGAACCCTTCGCAGGGTTGGACCCGTCGGCCGTAGATTCGCTGTCCGAGGTCTTGCGAGCTGAGACATCGCGCGGCACGTCAGTGCTCTTCTCCAGTCACCAGCTTGATCTGGTCGAGCGCCTGTGCGACCGGATCGTGATCCTCGAACAAGGACGGGTGCTAGCCGATGGGACACTCGATGAGCTGCGGGCTCGCATGCCGCGGAGGCTGCGAGTGAGAGTCGCCACTTCTGCGGACTGGACGGCAAGCCTGGCAGGCGTCGAGGTAATCAGCAAGGATCCGCAGGGAGTACTGCTCGCCGTGGCACCCGGGATGGATACCCAGGCTGTGCTGCGACTGGCCATGGCGGCTGGGCAGGTGGAGCAGTTTGGCTTTGAATCAGGAGGGTTGGTGGAGCTCTACCGCCAGCTAGTTGTCAATTGAGCCATCTCAATTCGATTCGGCTGATCGCCGGCAGGGAGATCGCGGAGCGCCTCAAGGGACGTGCGACCTGGATCATGACTGGGATCACCACGGTCCTTGCAGTAGCGCTGATCGTGGGCCCGGCCCTGTTCAGCTCGCCTACGAAGCCATATGTCGTTGGTCTGATCGGTCCCTCGGCGCAAGCACTAGGGCCGGCACTGCAGGCCACCGCCAAGGCCACCGGCGTCGACATGACGACCATGAATGTGGCGGACGATTCGACCGCCCGATCTGAGTTGACGCCGGCGCAGTCGTCGGGCCGGGGCTCGGGCCAGCTGGGGCAGCTGCTCTCATCGCTCAGAGGGGGGAAGGCAACGCTTGACGTCGCGCTGAGGCTCGACACCGGATCAGCGACCGTCGAGTTCTACCAGACGGTCTCGCCAACCCTCGCCGCCATCCTGCGCGCGGTCGTCCAGCAGGTCCACCAGCGCGACGTCTTGATTCAGGGTGGAGTACCTGCCTCGGTTGCAGCCGCGGCGCAACAGCCAGAACCGATAAGCACCGTCACCCTGCAGCCCGCCCCATCCGGCGTGGCGGGGCGCTCGATCGCCGCGCTGGCTGCCGGGATTCTGCTCTACGTGAGCGTTGGACTGTTCGGCAGCGCCGTCGCAAGCGGCGTCGCCCAGGAAAAAACGACTCGTACCGCGGAGGTGCTGCTGGCCGCGGTCACGCCGAGCGACCTGATGACCGGCAAGGTGGTCGGGATCGGACTGGTGGGATTTGCCCAAATGGCGGTCACGATCGGAGCTGCCCTGATCGCCAATGCTGTGGTCCAGAGCTCGTTGGTGCCATCGGAGGTATGGGTCCTGCTCCCCGCCATCCTGTTGTGGTTCGCACTTGGGTACACCCTGTACGCATTCGGCTATGCGGCCGCGGGAGCGATGGTCGCAAGACAGGAAGAGGTTCAGTCCGTAAGCGCGCCCTTCTCGGTCTTTCTCGTCGGTGGCTACCTGCTGACTTACGCTTCGATTGCCTCACCGGATGCGTTGTGGGTCAAGATCGTTTCCTACATTCCTCCGCTCATGCCGGTCCTGATGCCCGCAAGACTTGCGCTGGGCCATGTTGCGATTTGGGAGATGCCGCTGGCGGTCCTTATCATGCTGGCGTCGATTTATGGAATGGCCAGGTTTGCCGGTCGTATTTACGCCACCAGCCTGGTTCGAGGAGGGCCACGGTTGAGTTGGATTGCGGCGCTTCGTCTTCGCTAGACGAACTAGCTCCAGGCCAACTGGCTCAGCCCGCCGGCTCCGGCAGCAAGCCAAGCTGAGCACTGTGAGCGCCCCGTCGTTTTCACCCGTACGCGAGGACGAACAGGTGAGAGCGCTCGCCACCCTGGTCTCGGCATTCACGGACGACCCGGTCGAGCGCTGGCTCTATCCCGAGATGCACCAATATCTCACGCATTTCCCCGAGTTCCTTGGTGCGTTCGGCGGTAAGGCGTTCGCTGAACAGACTGTCTGGCGCCTTGGCGAGTTCGCCGCCGTCGCCCTCTGGTTGCCCCCGGGCACGACAGCAGACGGCGCCACAATCACCACTGTCCTTACCGAGAGCGTCTCAGCGGACAAGCATCGCGACATGTTTTCGGTCCTCGGACAAATGGACGTTGCCCATCCGAAATATCCTCACTGGTACCTCCCGTGGTTTGGCGTCGACGCCGCACTACAGGGAAATGGGCTCGGCGGCCAGTTGATGAAAGCTTGCCTCGCGGTCGTTGACGCGAGTCATCTACCCGCGTACCTCGAGACCCCCAATCCACGCACCATCTCTTTCTACGAACGGCACGGATTCGAAGTCACTGGCGAGGCGCAGGCGGGAAAGTGCCCACCGGTCGTGTTTATGGTGAGAACTTCGCGGTAATAGTCTGGCGCGGATCGCGACTGACGGCGCAGCCTGTGGCGAGCTCAGTTCAGGGTCGGCGTATAGGACTTGGTTCCGGGCCCCGACCGGGGCGCCACATCGTCGTCACGATCGGCCCGTCATCCGGCAGATTGAAACGACCATGGAGCGCAAAGCCGAGCCGCTGGTACCGCTGATCGTTGGCCGAGTTGCTTGACTCCAGATAGGCGGCGGCGCCTTCGGCGTCGATTCGCGTCAGGTTCTCGGCGAGGAGCGCCATGCCGAGGCCGTGCCCACGGTGCGCCGGATGGGTACCGAGGAGACTCAGGTAGTAGTGCGGCTCCCCATGCGGGTGCGCCTCGGTGAAACACGCCATGACGGCGTCGAGATATGAGGCGCCGCGGCGACCCAGGGACGACTCGGCAAGCCGCTTGAACGCGGCCTCCTGTTCGGGCGATAGCTCATCCCCGCCCGGCGGGATCCAGACCGAGACGGCCTCGCCCGCCTGGGTCATCCAGACCCATGGATAGCGCAGGGCGCCCTCGAGCCACAAGCGCCAGAAGGCAGCTACGCCGCGGTCATCCGGGTGCGCGAATGCTCGGCTCCACACGGGGTCGTCGGCGAAGGCAAGCTGGATGGTTTCCGCTACGACGTCCAGATCGGCGAGGGTCGCGACTCGAGCGTCCATCGAAGTCAGCACCGGCCTAGGCTAGCCGGCGCCTATGAGGAAGGTTCTGCGTCGGCGGAATGAGAGAGCGGGGTGCGCCGGCGCGCCGTTGTGGCCAGCCGTGCCAGCTTGGAATGAGGGTGGTTGTGCTCTGCCAGATGATCGGCACCTGCTGCACATGGATGGCAAAACTCCACCTGGATAGTGGTATGCCCGATGTCGAACTTCTCGCACAGGTTGGACTCCAGTTGCCGCATCACGTGCTCGGAGTCAGGAAGCGATTGATCCTCGACGACGACATGTGCGCTGAGCGCCAGGTGCTCAGAGGAGATCGACCACACGTGCAGATCGTGCAGACCGGTCACACCCTTGACCGTGCTGATCTCTTTGCGGATCGCCGACAGATCCATTCCCCGTGGCGTGCCCTCGAGCAGGATGTTCACGGTCTCGCGCACGATCTTCAAAGCATTCCAGCCAATCAGTGCGGCGATGAGGATAGAGACGAGGGGGTCGGCGTACAGCCATCCTGTAAGTAGGATGACGATGCCTGCAACGATCACTCCAATCGACGCCACTAAATCACCTACGGCATGCAAGGCCGCCGCGCGAATATTTAGGTTCGAGCCTTGCTTACGAAAGCTCAAGGCAACGTATGCGTTGATACCCACCCCGACCAGCGCCGAAATGATCACGATGCCACCTTGGACCGGCTCGGGATGCACGAACCGCTGAGCCGCCTCCCAGGCGATGACGAAGACAAGGACGATCAGCGTTGCCCCGTTAGTCATGGCCGCGAGGATTCCTGCTCGGTGGTAGCCGTAACTCCGCACCTCGTCGGCGGGCCGCTCCGTCTGCTTCACTGCAAACCAAGCCAACCCCAGGGCGAAGATGTCGGTCGTGACGTGTCCTGCGTCTGAGAACAGCGCCAGCGAGTGGGACAAGACCGCCCCTGCAAGTTCTACAACGAGGATTGCAACGGTCAGTAGTAAGGCCTGGCGCAAGCGTCCACTGACGATCGCCTCCAGGTGCTCGCTGATCGGCTCCGGCTCGGTCAGCGACTTGGCCTTCGACATGGCCTGCATGCTACACAGCGGCTTTTCGGAAACGGGGTCTGAAGCCGCACCGAGTAAGACAAGAGGGCGTCTAGGCCATCCACTGGATACCCCTATAGGGTCTCCGGGCCCGAGATGCCCGGGTCTTCTAGCACTGGGTATCCCCAGAGCCCGCTCCTACGCTCAGGACACAACCAAAAGGAGGTTGATTGAAATGATGTGGGGATACTTCGACGGCGGGAATTGGCTCTGGATGGCTGGAATGATGGTCCTGTTCTGGGGCGGAATCATTGTTTTGGCGGTCTTTGCGATCCGGGCCTTCACCGGGACCAAGGGCAATGATCAGGCCCTGGACGTTCTCCGTCGGCGGCTCGCCGGCGGCGAGATCACTCCCGAGGAGTTCGAAAGGACGCGCAAGGCGCTGCAGGGTTAGCGGCGATGCGCAATCGTGGTCTGCTGATCATCGGAGTTGGGGCGATCGCGGCGTCGTTGCTGATCGCCGTGGGCGGTATCGGCGCCGGTCGAATGACCGGCTGGTCGTTTGGTGCGCCCGGCGGAATGATGGGTCGGGCGTTCGGCGGCGGGAGTGGCGATATCGGTATGGATCGGGCGGTCAGCATCGCCCAGGACACGGCGGCGTCATATTCGGGCGGCAGTCTGGCCGCGGACGAGGTCATCGAGTTCAGCGAGAACTACTACGCCTCGATCCGTGAGACGGGCACCGGAATCGGAGCATTCGAGATCCTGATCGACCGCGCAAGTGGCAACGTGATCAGGGAGCCAGGGCCGGACATGATGTGGAACGCAAAGTACTCGGCGATGCGTGGGGGCATGATGGGCACCTTTGGCGCCACCAGCTCACGGCCGATGGCGGTGACGACTCAACAGGCCCAAGACATCGCACAGCGCTGGCTCGACGGGAATCGGGCTGGTGCAAGCGCAAAGGCGCCGGACTCCTTCTACGGCTTCTACACGGTCGACTTTGAAAAGGCCGGACAGTTGGCCGGCATGGTCTCCGTCAACGGATACACCGGTCAGGTCTGGTATCACAGCTGGCATGGCACCTTCATCCAATTGAAAGATCTTGGCGCGGGAGGCGCACCATGAAACTACCCAATACCCCCAAGGGGTATGCTGTAAAGATGCCAGGATACAAGTCGCACAAGGTTCAGGTGCAGGGCCGCCTCCGGCGGATCGAGGGGCAGGTCCGCGGCGTCCAGAAGATGGTGGACGAGGACCGCTACTGCATCGACGTGCTCACACAGGTGAGTGCAGTAAAGGCGGCTCTGGACGCAGTTGCATTGGTGTTGCTCCAAGACCACACCGAACATTGTGTGGTCGAGGCCATCCAGGCAGGTGACGGCTCACAGAAGGTTCGCGAACTCAATAATGCGGTCGAGCGCCTTGTAAAGGGTCGATAAAGAGTGATGATCCGAATCGACCGCACGACCGTCCTCTGGCCAGCGACCACGCGATGAGTGCAGCTGACATCGCTGTGGTCGCGGGTGGAGTGGCGCTGACCGGGTTGCTGGGTTGGTTCTTCTTCGGCCCCAGGAAGGCCCATTCGACCGACCTGGTTGGGAACGTTCAGGAGGTCACGGTGACCGTGAAGGGCGGCTACTCGCCCGACCTGGTGCGCGTTCGCCAGGGCATTCCCCTACGGATCGTCTTCGACCGCCAGGAAAGCGGTGAGTGCACGTCCCGGGTGGTCTTTCCTGACTTTGCTCTGAACAGGTCCCTCTCCGCATACGGGCAAACGACGGTCGAGCTCCTACCGGACCGTGCCGGTGAGTTCGGGTTCGCCTGCGGGATGAACATGATCCACGGCAAGCTGATCGTCGAGCCGCAAGCCAACGGTCACGGAGCAACCTTGGCCGTCGCTCGAGAGAACGACTCATCTCGCTCCGAGCCCGACGGCGCGAATGATCCGGACCAGCTAACCGAGGACCACGAGATGGCCGAGCGCAGGGCAGAGATCAGAGATCTCACGTTGCGCGCGGTGGTTGGCGCAGTGCTCACGGCTCCGGTGCTGTTCGCAGTTATGGCCGGCAGCTTCTTTCCAGTTGGGATCCTGGCCAACCATTGGTTGCAGCTGGCGCTGATTACGCCCGTGATGTTCTACTCTGGCTGGCCCATCCACCGCACCGGCTGGCTCAGCCTCCTCCACCGGCAGGCTGAGATGAATTCGCTGATCACGCTCGGCAGCTCAGCGGCGTTCGGATTCAGCCTGGTGGTGACGGTGGCTCCCGCACTCCTGCCGACTGGGCTCCGCGAGGTGTACTTCGAGGCCGTCGGCGTGATCATCACGCTGATCCTGGTGGGCCGGCTTTTCGAGGCGCGCGCCAAAGCCGGTACCGGGGCCGCAATTCGAAAGCTGATCGGGCTCCAAGCGCGTACCGCACGCGTCGTCCGCAATGACACCGAGACCGACATCCCGGTCGAGGACGTGGTCGCAGGCGACGTCGTCATCGTCCGCCCAGGCGAGAAGATCCCGGTCGACGGCGAGGTCGTCGACGGCGAGTCAGCAGTCGATGAGTCGATGGTCACCGGCGAGCCGATCCCGGCTACCAAGCGGGCCGGCGACGCCGTGATCGGCGCGACCATCAACCGGACAGGCTCATTCCGTTTCCGAGCCACCAAGGTCGGCCGGGACACGATGCTGGCCCAGATAATCAAGCTGGTCCAGCAAGCACAGGGCTCGAAGGCGCCTATTCAGCGCCTCGCCGACTCAGTCTCCAGCTACTTCGTACCCGCAGTGATCGGCATCGCGATCTGGACGTTCGTGGCCTGGTTCCTGTTCGGGCCTCAACCCGCGTTCACCTCGGCGATGGTGGCCGCGGTCGCGGTGCTCATCATCGCCTGCCCGTGCGCGCTCGGCCTTGCGACTCCGCTCTCGGTCATGGTGGCGACTGGCAAGGGAGCCGAGCAGGGCATCCTGATCCGATCGGCAGAGGCCCTCGAGACTTCGCACAAGATCGACAGCATCGTCCTGGACAAGACGGGCACGATCACACGCGGCCAACCCACGATCACCGATGTCCTCACCGAAGGCGGCATTAAAGAGGACGAGCTCGTGCGGCTCGCGGCCTCTGCTGAAAGGCCTTCCGAGCACCCGCTGGCAGCGGCAGTCGTGGCCGGAGCCCGGTCTCGCGAGATCGTCCTGAGCGAACCGGCCGGATTCGATTCCATCACCGGCAAGGGCGTCCGCGCCAAGGTCGACGGTCGACCGATCCTGATCGGAAACCCGGCCCTCCTACGTGATGCCGGCATCGATACCACCGCTTTGGAGGCCGAGGCCGATCAGCTCGCGGCCGATGGAAAGACGCCGCTGCTGGTCGCCGTCGACGGCAAGCCGGCAGGCGTAATCGCCGTCGCCGACACGCTGAAGGAGGAGTCCGTGGCCGCGGTGGCTAGCCTGCGCGCCCTCGGTCTCGAAGTAGTGATGATCACCGGCGACAACCGGCGCACGGCGGCCGCGATCGCGCGCCAGGTCGGTATCGGGCGCGTGCTCGCAGAGGTCCTACCTGACCGCAAGGCTGCGGAAATCCGGCGACTGCAGTCCGAGGGAAAGCGGGTGGCGATGGTCGGCGACGGCATCAACGACGCGCCAGCGCTGGCTCAGGCCGACGTCGGCATGGCGATCGGGACTGGCACCGATGTCGCGATCGAGTCATCAGACATCACCCTCATCTCTGGGGCCCTGACCGGTGTCGGCACTGCCATCCAGCTGAGCCGCGCCACCATGCGCAACATCCGCCAGAATCTCGTTTTCGCATTCGCCTACAACGTGATCGGCATCCCGATCGCTGCCGGCGTTCTCTATCCGTTCGTCGGTCTACGGTTGAGCCCCATGATCGCGGCGGCGGCAATGGCGATGAGCTCGCTGTCTGTGGTGTCCAACTCGAACCGCCTTCGCGGGTTCAGATCGAAGGCGGTTCAGTCAGCCGCGCTTGGCCCCTCAGACGCTGAGCCGAAGGTCGAGGTCGGTGAAGATGGGGCACGGCCTTTGAAGGAACATGCCCGAACGGGCCAAGGAGACGAAATGAGCGACGTAACCACCGCCACCGATCCCGTATGCGGGATGACCGTCGATTCTGCGACCGCCGAGTATCGGTCCTTCCACAACGGCAAGGCCTACTACTTCTGCTCCGCCGGCTGCAAAGAGAAATTCGACAAGGATCCGGCGAAGTTCGCAGGCGCCGGCGCAAAGGGCGGGCACGAGGTCCACTAACCCGTTTCTTGCTAACTCCCTCGCATGAGGGAGCGCGACGGAGCAGAGGAACAAGGCTGCGGCCAAATTCGCGCAAAGCGTCGCGAAGAACGGCTGTCTCGATAACCATTATCCCACCGGCGAGGGGGCTTGCCACAAGCCCTGGCCGCCGTGCGAGACTGCGCTTTCGACAGCCCAGTTCTACGTGTGAGACGAAGGAGGTTCGGCCTCGCCTTACGACCGCCGTCCCTTAGCCGACTACTACTTCGTGCTCGGCGTCCCGCCTGACGCAACGGAGACGGAGTTGCATGCCGCCTGGCGACGACAGCTCAAGTACTGGCACCCTGACCGCGGCAACCATCCGGACGCGCTCGAGCACGCGAAGTTGATCAACTTGGCTCACGAGGTTCTGACCAACAGCACCAAGCGCGCGGCATACGACCGAGAGCGGGCAGCCGTTGGCTGGCGCCCCTCCGCGTCGGCCCCGACATACGGCCGCCCGGTCCAATGGAAGACGGTAAGCCGCGAGGGCCCGCCCCGCGCGCCGAAGGGATTCGACCGGCACGGTTTTGTCGCACGCCTGGAGGAGATGATGAACCGGGGCCGGCTGATGATTGAGAAGCGCAAGGACCTCGCGTCGGCGTCGAAATGGGAGGCGCAGACGCAGGCCTTGCTGCGAGATGAGCTGGGCGACCATGCGTATACGAAGCGCTTCGAAGCGGCACTGAGGCAGCCGCGCCCCGAAGGCATGGTGGCGGCGTATGGGGTGCTGTGGGCCGCATATGAGGATGCGCTGAAGGGCGATCTGAAGCCGGTGGTGAAGGATGTCTAGAAGCCGAGCCGCGCCAGCGGCTCCACCAACTCCTGTTCCTCATGCGCGAGGTGGGATAGGAGCGCGTCGGTCAAGTAGTCAATCGCACTCTGGATGGCGCCACGGTTCTCCGGTCTTGTCATGTGTTGAATGAGCGCCCGGTCGACCTACGAAGAAGTCATGCCAGGCGCCGGCGTCGTAGGCGCTCAACTCGTATCGCAGCGTATCGGAATATCTGCTGGAAATTTCCGAGCCCTCATGGGAATGTTCATGGGGCTCCGGGCGTTTTTGTACATATGAGTGTTTTGTTCGGCTTTCACATGCCCACCTTCACGTTCCCTGGGGTTGCCAACGACGGCCTGTTCGATCGCGTGGCTAAGAACGCGCAAGCGGCCGAGAAGGCCGGGTTCGACCTCGTGACGGTGATGGACCACTTTTATCAGATCAGCGGGATCGGTCCCGAGACCGAGCCAATGATGGAGGCCTACACCACTCTGTCCGCGCTCGCAACCCAGACTTCTCACGTCAAGCTTGGGACCCTCGTGACCGGGGTGACCTATCGGAACCCAGCGCTGTTGGCAAAGCAGGTGACGGCTCTCGATGTCATTTCCAAGGGTCGCGCGATCCTCGGTATCGGTGCCGCGTGGAACGAGTCCGAGCACATCGGATACGGGATTGAATTTCCGCCCATCGGGCAGCGAATGGACCGCCTCGACGAAGCATTGACGATCGCCAAGCTGATGTTCACTCAGGACAGGCCGTCGTTCGAGGGCAAGTACTACAAGATCGATCGGGCGCTGAACGTCCCGCGGCCCATTCAGCCCGGGGGTCCGAAGATCCTGATCGGCGGCACCGGTGAGAAGCGCACCCTGCGCCTGCTCGCGCAACACGGCGACATCGGCCACTGGTTTGCGGCCAGCCTCGACGAGCTGAAGCGCAAGAAGCAGATCTTCGAGGAGCACTGCGAGGCAGTCAATCGGGATCCTTCCGAGGTCCTGCTGACTCTCGGTGTCGGCGGCATGGTGCTGGCGGAAAACGAGAAGGACGCCGCCGCGACAATCGCGGGCCTCCCACCTGAACGCCGCGCCATGGCGGCCGCGACGACCGTGCAGCAGGCGGCAGAGCTGATCGGCAAATACATCGAGGCCGGCTTCGGTGGCTTCACGTTCAACAACAACGTCCTCCAGACGGAGGAGTCGATGGCGCTGGCGGGCGAGCTGATCAAAGTCGTGCGCGGCAGCGGGGTGCCCTCTTAGCTCAAGACTGCCGGCGGTCGTAACCCTCGGCCTGGAGCCGTTCCTGGGCGGAGGTAACGAAATCGATGGTCGCCGCATAGTACGTGCGGAGATTCGTTGCGAAGAAGCATCAGCGTTAAACGTTCGTGATGGTCGCTGACGCGGGCCGGACGGCCATTGCGTTTGATGACGAAGCTGCATTCACGAGCTCCCTCGAGCCCTTGCTGCCAATTGCCTTTCGCCTTGCCAACGGAATGTTGCGCAACCGCGACGACGCCCAGGATGCGGTCCAGGAGGCTGCCGCCAAAGCGTGGCGAAAGCGTTCGTCATTTCGTGCCGGCTCCGATCCCAAGCCATGGTTCTTGGCGATTGTCGCCAACGAGTGCAAGATGCACCGCCGCCGGCGATCATGGCTGCCGCTCGACCAACCCAACTCGAGCCAGCCGGCTGCCCCAGCTGTGAGTATCGAAGCAGAAGAGGTGGACCAGCTGCGGGCGGCACTTGCCCGCCTCGATCGAAAAACACGTCTCGTCCTCGTACTGCGCTTTTACCTGGACTTATCCCATGAAGAGGTGGGCCGCACTCTTGGCATTTCGACAGGCGCCGCACGCGTTCGCGTGCATCGCGCGCTCGAAAAGCTGCGACCGGAGATTCAGGTGTCGGAGGAACTTGGCAATGAATGAGAGTCGATTCCGAAGTCTGTTGAGAGAAGCGATCGGCAACGAGCCTTCGCCCGCATGGCTGGCCACCAGTGTGCGCAGCCGCCTCCAGGCGCCGCCCACTCGATCGATCCCAACGCATCTCATGGTTGCGGTCGCGACTATGGCCGTTCTGTTGGGAGGTGTGGTCGGACTGCAGTGGTTGGCCGCTGGTCGGACGCCCGTCGTCGGACCGGCGGCAACTCCCAGCACAAGTCCCTCACCGAACCTGGTCATGGTCGATCCAACCAACTGCCGGTTGCCCGTTATGGTCGAGCGCGGAGCAGGTCCCCCCAGCCAACTGTCGACGCAGGTTGGATTCGTCAACACCATGACCGGCCGTTACACCCGCGCCGCAGTATCGCTGGCCGGCCTGCCGCGATCCGAGCCGTATGGGTGGCCCGGGACGCCATCGCCGATCGTCTACAGCCCGGCGGTCAAGCGCTGGCTCCCAATCGTCCAAGTCGAGCTGGCGCCCGACGGTCTCAGTTACCTTTGGACCCGGACGCTTCCGGTGGGTGTTCCGTATCCGAAGTACACCTCGGAAGAGCTGCACCGTTACGACATTGCCGGCGCGATTGACCACCTCGTGTGGACATATCGAGGTGATTTTGCAATTCAGCGCTGGAATGCCAACGGCATCCTCGTCGACGCTGGGCCAGTCAGATCGCAAACGGTTTCCTGGTGGCTCATTGACCCTACGACCGGAGCGGCGGTTAGAACCGCCGGGCCCAAGTACACGTTTCCAGCATTCAAGCCACCGCCCGGCGACCCCACGATGAATTTGGGCTCGATCGGGGCGGATGCGTACGGCTATGCCGTGTGGCAAATCCGCGATCCAGATCGACCCGGCACGTTGAATTGGGTGTTCTACGAGACCGCCCCGGGTCAACGCGTGACGATCTATCGCGGCAAAACTGGAGACGCGATCGACTTCAATCCAAGAGATGCCTTGACAGATTCGACTGGCATCTGGTTTGACAGTTTCGACACCCAGTCAGTCTTTCACTGGCAACAGAACGCCGGTCTCCGGAAGGTGGTCGTCACAGGCTTGCCGTCTCGACTACCTGGAGCGAACTCCTACATTGATGTCACGCCTAAGGGCGCCTGTTTCTAGTACGAGGTCAAAGTCGTGCGCGGCAGCGCAATGCCAGGCTTAGGTCAAGACCCTTCTCCGTCTCGCATGCGCTCTGTCCGAAGGCGAGATCCCCTTTCGTGCTCACACGTCCTCACGAATGTCATGAGCTCGACCAATTGGCGATTCAATGGTCGGCCGGCTGAACGAAGGTCCTTTTAGTTCCGCAGTTTTCGCCGCATAGAATCCGTGGTTTTCGCTCGGCGCGGGCGCCGTTGGTCAGCCGTGGTCGAGCTCCACCGCCTGGGTGATGTAGTAGTTGAGGGCCGGTTTGTTCACGTCTCCAAGGTCTTTCATCTTCACGTGCCTTGCGCCCCCTTTCGCGGTGCCACGCAGCAAGCCGTACCTGTCCTCCATCTGCACACCGCGTGTGAAGGTGAAGGTGACGTCCTTTTTGGGTGGGTTGATCCAGGCGAATAGTGTCTTCCCTTTGTAGACCGGCATGCCGTAGCTGATCACCTCTTCGGCGTCGGGAGCGCACTCTTTCATCAAGCTCCGTATGACGGCGACAATCGGCCGGAATTCCGGCGCCACCTTCGCCTCGACGAACTCATCGACGGTCATGACGTCAGTGAGATCCGGGGGATTCGCCCGCGGCCAGCTCGCTCAGGTGGTCGGCCACGTCCCATGTCCAGAACTCGACCACGTGGCCGCCAGGGTCAGTGACGTAAGCGGCCCGCCCACGACCGTGCCCGTACGGCGAGTGGTCGTGGTCCAGCACGGTATATCCGTGGGTTCGAAGCCGCTCCACCACCGCGTCATAAGCCTCGGCAGCCAGCCCCATCGCGTAGTGGACATGGACCCCGCCGCGACCACCCCCCAGTCCCAGCTGCGGACGCCACAGCCCGATGCGAGTCCGGTCGCCGGCCATCACCCAGACGGCGCCGCCGTTGCCGTGCCACCGCTCGACGACTGGAAACCCAAGAACGTCGGCGTAGAAATGCTCCGCCGCGGCGAGGTCGTTCTGCTCGAGCACGAGCTCGCACACGCCCGTGACCGGAACCGCACCCTCAGTTGCCATGACGTCTCCAGTTATAGCTGCAACCTACCTCGCCGGATTGGGCGCCCCGTCGCAATTGCACTACGGCAACGTGCTCAGGGACGCCCATCGAGCGGCGATTCGCGCTACCGAGCGCTCTTTTCCTTCAACAGATCCGCCAGGAGCTCGGCCAGCCGGTCCATTGACTCAGTCGACCCTTCCTCCATCCCGGACTGGACCATCCCATCGCGGTCCGCGACCGATTGGAAGACGGACTGCTGCGTCAGCTTCGTCTTGCCATCGTGCTCTTCGAACGTCGCGGTGTCGAGCAACACGTGGCCGGGCACGCCCTCGAACTCGAAGGTCTGCACTGTGCGCTCTGGAGCGCTGATCTCGTGGTACACGCCGTGGAAAGCGAACTCGTTGCCGGCGTCGTCCTTCTGAACGAATCGCCACGCGCCCCCCGGCCTGACCTCCATCTTGTCGACGGTTGTCGTGTAGCGCCGCGGCCCCCACCACCTGGCGACGAGGCTCGGGTCCGTGCACGCCTTGAAGACGAGGTCCCGCGGCGCGTCGAAAACACGCGTCACGACGATCTCCTGCTTGCCTGGCTCGATCTGATATTCGGTTTTCGCCATGGTGGTCCCTCCTCTCCCAGTCTTACTGTCGCTCATCGTCTTTGTTCTCCTTTGTGACTTCCTGCAGGTATTCGTCGAGTCGATCGAAGCTCTCGTCCCAGAAGCGGCGATAGCCCTCCGTCCAGTCGGCGACCTCCTTGAAGCGGGCCGGCTCGAGCCGGCACGGACGCCACTGGGCCTTCCTTCCCTGGGTGATGAGGCCGGCGCGCTGCAGCACCTTCAGGTGTTTCGAGACCCCGGGAAGGCTCAGCTCGAACGGCGCAGCGAGCTCGGTCACCGAAGCTTCGCCCGAGGCCAGGCGGGCGAGGATTGCCCGGCGGGTCGGATCCGCCAGGGCCGCGAATGTAGCGCTCAGTTGGTCGGTAGCGGTTGCCATTACTTATTTTCCTAACTAGCTAATTAGCTAATCGGAAGAATACACGGGCGGGCGGCCGCCTGTCAAGTGGGATGTCGAAACGAAGGGGCCACAATCCCCGTGTGCCCCAGCCGAAGCTTTACACGGAGCTTGCCGAGTGGTGGCCGACTTTCTCGACGCCTGAGGAGTATCGGGAGGAGGCCACGTTCTTCAAACGTGTGCTGGCAAGGACATCCACGACGCCGCCGCGCAAAGTGCTCGAGCTTGGTTCGGGCGGAGGCAACAGCGCTTTTCACCTCAAGTCCCGTTTTGCCATGACGCTGGTGGACCTGTCGCCCAACATGCTGGCGGTCAGCCGAGCCCTCAACCCCGAGTGCGAGCACGTCGAAGACGACATCCGGACAATGCGCCTGGGCCGGACGTTCGACGCCGTATTCGTTCACGACGCCATCTGTCACATGACGACCGAGTCCGACCTGCGGGCCGCGATGAAGACCGCGTTCATACATTGCCGGCCGGGTGGCGCCGCACTGTTCGCCCCTGACTTCGTACGCGAGACCTTTGTCGAGAATGTCGATCAGGGCGGTAACGACACCGAGCGCGGCAGCGTGCGTTTCCTGCAGTGGATAACCGACCCCGATCCAAGCGACACGAGCTATTTCGTCGACTTTGCGATTCTCATTCGAGACCGGGCGGGTGGGATGCGTGTCGAACATGATCGGCATACGTACGGACTCTTCTCCCGCGCTGAGTGGCGGCGGCTCCTGCGCGAGGTCGGATTCGTCCTCAACACCCCTCGCGCCACGCTCGACGGCCTCGGGCGGGATTTCTTCGTCGGCAGCCGCAGGCGGTAAGCCATTTCAGACCCACGTTGGACGCCACGACCTTCATCGAAGGCTGACCAAGCACGTGCGGCTCGTGCTCCGCACGTGCAGTATTCCTTAACTCATATGGTCGATCCCGAGCACGTCTACCGCCGGACCACGCCCGCCTCGCGGGCCTTGCACGCGCGCGCCGTCAAAGTCATGCCAGGCGGCACGACCCGCACCACCACCTACTTCGATCCATACCCGCTCTACATCGATAGGGGCGAGGGCTGCCGCATGTGGGATGCCGATGGCGTCGAGCGCATCGACATGCTCGGCAACTACACGGCGATGATCCTCGGACACGCCCACCCCAAGGTGGTCGAGGCGATCGCCAAGCAGGCGGCTCGCGGGACGGCCTTCGCCGCGGCCAACCCGATCGAGGTCGAGCTCGCGACCCTTCTGTGTGAGCGCGTGCCGAGCCTCGAGCAGGTGCGTTTCTGCAACTCGGGGACCGAAGCCACGATGTTCGCAATGCGGCTCGCGCGTGCGTTTACGGGGAGGCCGAACATCGCTCGCATCGAGGGTGGCTACCACGGCACCCACGACTACGCCGAGGTCAGCACGCACCCAGCGCCATCCGACGCCGGCCCGGCCGATCGTCCACGTGCAAGGCCGGATTCGATCGGCACGCCTCAATGGGCCCTGGACGGAACTGTGGTCCTTCCGTTCAACAATCCCGACGCGGCGGAGCGGATCCTCCGAGAAGAAGGCGCCCGGGTGGCGGCGGTCATCCTTGAGCCGATCATCGGCGCCGGCGGCGTGATCGCCGCGACCAACGACTTCATACGGCGTCTGCGCACCGTGACCCGCGAGCTTGGCATCCTGCTCATCTTTGACGAGGTGATCTCGCTGCGAGTCGCCCCCGGCGGAGCTCAGCAGCTCTACGGCGTCACCCCTGACCTGACGACCATGGGCAAGATCATCGGCGGCGGCCTGCCCGTGGCCGCGTTTGGCGGGCGAGCCGACGTGATGGGCTTGATGGACCCGCGACGCATGCGCAACCTTCCGCAGGGCGGGACCTACAACGGCAACCCCCTCGGGATGGCCGCCGGCGTGGCGACCTTGAAGGAGCTGACGCCCGACGTTTACGAGGAGCTCAACCGACAAGGAGCCCGGGTGAAGGACCAGCTGACCGAGGTGTTCGCCACCCACGGCATCCCGGCCCAGGTCAATGCCGCCGGCTCCCTGTTCGCGATCCACTTCACCGACATCCCGGTCACCGATTACCGAAGCAAGGCCACCTCCAACCCAAAGATCACGCACGACTTCTTCCTTTCGCTGGTCAATCACGGCGTCCTGATGGCGCCGCGCGCGATGGGAGCGCTGTCGACGCCGATGCGCGAGCCGGACATCCAGGAGTTCGTGGACGCGGTGGACGCGGTCATCACCGAGCAGCTGCCAAGATGGCGGGTGAACGGCGATTTGCAAGCCCGGGTAAGGCCGGTTTCGCCGCCGTAAGGGCGGGCTGCCGCCCGGGCGCATAATCCAAAGGATGGCCACCGCCCTGTCGCTGACCCACCTCGGCTCCCTGATGCGGGGCGTGCGCAGCGTGGACGAGGTTGGCGCGGACGAACGCGCGGCCTCTCTGGCCAAGCGATCGATCAAGAAGTCGTCGAAGCTGTGGGCACTCGACCTGGCCATCCGCTGCATGGACCTCACCACACTTGAGGGCTCCGACACCCCCGGCAAGGTCGCGGCCCTCTCCGCCAAGGCGATCCGACCCAAGCCGGGAGACTCCTCGATTCCTTCTGTAGCCGCCATCTGCGTCTATCCGGCGCGAGTCGCGGACGCTCGCGAGCGACTGCAGGGAAGCGGCGTCAAGGTCGCGTCGGTGGCGACGGCCTTTCCATCCGGTCAGAGCTTCACCTCGATCAAGGTGTCCGAGACCAGGGACGTGGTGGACGCCGGTGCTGACGAAGTCGACATGGTCATCGACAGGGGCGCCTTTTTGTCGGGCGACTATCAGAAGGTCTATGACGAGATCGTCGCCATCAAGGAGGCGTGCGGCTCGGCGCATCTCAAGGTGATCCTTGAAACCGGGGAGCTTGGCACCTATGACGGCGTGCGCAGGGCCAGCATCCTGGCGATGGCGGCCGGCGCCGACTTCATCAAGACCTCCACCGGCAAGGTCCAACCGGCGGCGACGCTTCCGGTGAGCCTGGTCATGATGGAGGCGATTCGCGATTTCATGCGCGAGACCGGGCGACCGGTCGGCTTCAAGGCAGCGGGCGGCATCCGAACCTCCAAGCAGGCCATCGCTTACCTCGTGGTCCTGTACGAAACCCTCGGAGCCGAATGGATGACGCCGGACCGCTTCCGCCTCGGCGCGTCGACGCTGCTCAACGATGTACTCATGCAGATCGACAAGGAGCGGAGCGGCGTGTACCAATCACCTGATTACTTCACCATCGACTGATGGCCATCACCAAGCGACAGGCCGCGGACCTCGCCAAGCAAACCTTCGACTACGCCCCCGCTCCCGAAGCCATCGACCATGTCCGCATCCAGCCGAGGTATGGCCTCTTCATCGGCGGCAAGATGGTCGAGCCTCACAGTAAAAAGCGCTTCCCGACCATCAATCCCGCGACCGAGCAGAAGCTCTCCGAGGTGGCCGAGGCGGACGCCATCGACGTCGGCAAGGCAGTCTCCGCCGCCGGCACAGCTTTCACCTCGTGGTCTCGGATGGCGCCATCGCGCCGTGCTCGTTACCTGTTCCGGATCTCGCGCCTCATCCAGGAGCGCGCTCGGGAGCTCGCGGTCGTCGAGACGATGGACGGCGGCAAGCCGATCAAAGAGTCGCGCGACGTCGACATCCCGCTGAGCGCGGCTCACTTCTTCTATTACGCAGGCTGGGCCGACAAGCTCGAATGGGCTTTCCCCAACCGGCGGCCGCGCCCGCTGGGAGTGGCGGGCCAGGTGATCCCGTGGAATTTCCCGCTGTTGATGCTGGCGTGGAAGATCGCGCCGGCGCTGGCCGCGGGCAACACAGTTGTGCTCAAGCCGGCAGAAACGACGCCGCTGTCCGCGCTGCTGTTCGCCGAGATCTGTCAGCAGGCCGAGCTGCCCGCGGGGGTCGTCAACATCATCACTGGCGCAGGCAAGACGGGCTCGCTGCTCGTTTCCCATCCCGGCGTCAAGAAGGTGGCGTTCACCGGCTCGACCGAAGTCGGCAAGCTCATCCAGCGCTCACTCGCCGGCAGCGGCAAGCGGCTGACCCTGGAGCTCGGCGGCAAGGCGGCAAACATTGTTTTCGAAGACGCGCCGCTCGACCAGGCGGTCGAGGGCATCGTCAACGGCATCTACTTCAACCAGGGCCATGTCTGCTGCGCCGGCAGCCGGCTCCTGGTGCAGGAGTCGATTGCCAAGCCCCTGCTGGAGAAGCTGAAGCAGCGCCTGTCGACGCTGCGGCTTGGCGATCCGCTCGACAAGAACACCGATATCGGCGCCATCAACTCGAAGGCTCAGCTCGAGAAGATCCAGGCTCTTGTCGAATCGGGCATCGAGGAAGGCGCTGAGATCTACCAACCCGAATGCAAGCTCCCCGAGCGCGGCTACTGGTTCCCGCCGACGGTTTTCACCAACGTTTCGCAGTCCTATCGGATCGCGCGCGAGGAGATCTTCGGGCCAGTGCTCTCGGTGCTCACCTTCCGCACGCCCGCGGAGGCAGTGGAAAAAGCGAACAACACGCCTTACGGCCTCTCCGCGGGCGTGTGGACTGACAAGGGTTCGCGGATCCTTTGGATGGCGGAACGCATGCGCGCCGGCGTCGTCTGGGCCAACACCTTCAACCGTTTCGACCCCACATCGCCGTTCGGTGGGTACAAGGAGTCCGGCTACGGACGGGAGGGCGGCGTGCACGGATTGCTGCCGTACCTGGAGCTGGTCTGATGGCGAACAAGAACGGGGCTGACCGGGTCGAGGTCCGCAAGACGTACAAGCAGTACGTGGGCGGCGAGTTCGTGCGGTCCGAGTCCGGTCGCGCGTACAGGCCCGATGGCACGGTGAACGTGCCGCGTGGCTCGCGGAAGGACCTGCGCGACGCCGTTCGGGCAGCCCGCACGGCTTTCGCAGGCTGGTCCGGACGCACGGCGATGAACCGCGGCCAGATCCTTTACCGCGCCGCCGAAATGCTGGATGCGCGCCGCGCAGAGTTCGAAGAGCTCCTGGGAGGCGGCAGAAAATCGCGAGCTGAGCTGGATGAAACCGTCGAGGTTCTTGTCTGGTACGCGGGCTGGACTGACAAGCTGGCACAGGTCACGGGCACGGTCAATCCGGTCAGCGGCCCGTACTTCAACTTCACGATCCCGGAGCCGACGGGCGTTGTGGGCATCGTCGCCTCAGACGACCCGGCTCTCGCAGGACTTGTACGCCGGCTCGCGCCGGCGCTGTGTGGAGGCAACGTGGTGGTCGCCCTCGCGCCCGAGCATCGGCCGCTTCCGGCTTTGACTCTCGCGGAGGTGCTGGCAACCAGCGACTTTCCTTCGGGGGTGGTCAACGTGCTCAGCGGCCAGCGCAAGGAGCTGCTGCCATGGCTCGCGTCGCACATGGACGTGAACGCCGTCGACGTCAGTGGCTGCACTCCCGACGAGGTCGCGCTTGTCGAGGCTGCCGCGGCTGACAATGTGAAGCGCGTGGTGAAGCTGCCGGCCGGCGAACGCAGCCCGCACCTCGTCACCGCGTTCATGGAGATGAAGACGATCTGGCACCCGATTGGGGTGTGAGGGTAGCTACTAAGCTGTACTCGCATGCCTGAGGTCGTGACCAAGAAGCCTCCGGTTTCGGTGCGTGGCAATGCGAAGGCGATGATCTCGTCCGCGCGGATCGACAGGCGGGTGCGCGAGCTGGGCAGGCAGATCTCCGAGACCTATGCGGACATCGACACGCCTCTGGTGATGGTCGTCATCCTGAAAGGCGCCACGGTCTTTGCGGCGGACCTTCTGCGCAGCCTGACCATTCCCGCGGAGCTGGAGTTCATGCGCGCCGCGAGCTACGGCTCGGGCACCAGCGGCGGCCGCCTGCGTTTGGCGCACATGGTCGAGGGGCCGCTGGTGGGGCGCCATGTCCTACTGGTCGAGGACATCGTCGACTCGGGTCGCACTATCGGCGCCATCGCGAAACGGCTAAAGAAGCTTGGTCCAGCGTCGCTGCGCCTCGCCGCCCTCCTGGATCGGCCCGCGCGCCGCGAGGTCGAGACGCAGATCGATTTCACCGGATTTGTCATCCCTGACAAGTTCGTCATCGGATACGGCCTCGACTACGCGGGGCTCTACCGCGAGCTGCCCGGCATCTACTCGCTGTCATAGCCAAATACAAGGCCTGGACAAAGGCTGAGCTGCACTGCCACCTCGATGGGGCGGTGCGTCCCTCAACGGCCGAGGAGCTTGCGTCAGAGCAGGGGCTTGATCTGAAGCGGCCGTTGCGCATGACGGCGCCGGAAGACTGTCCATCGCAGGCCGTCTACATCTCCTACTTCGATGACGCGATTGCGGTCCTGCAGACGGCGGGAGCGCTAGAACGCGCGGCGATGGAGCTGGGCATCGATTCGGCGGCGGACAACATCGATTACCTCGAGGTGCGTTGGGCGCCACGCCTGCATTTGAGGAAAGGCCTGACGGTGCCAGAGGTCATCGAAGCGGTGCTGGCGGGGCTCGCCGCCTCTCCACTGCGCGCTGTCGCCATCGTCTGCGCGATGCGCCATCACACGGTCGAGGACAATGTTGAGCTTGCGAAGCAAGCGGGGCAGTTTGCCGGCCGCGGAGTCGTTGGCTTCGATCTTGCCGGGGATGAGATCCGTTACCCGGCAGCGCCCCAGCGGCCGGCGTTCGAGGCTGCCCGATCAGCGGGCCTGAGGCTCACCTGCCACGCGGGAGAAGCGGGCGAGCCGTCGAACGTCGAGGACGCGCTGAACCTCGGCGTCGAGCGAATCGCACATGGGGTGATCGCGGCGCGCGATTCGCGCATCGTGGAGAGGATTCGTTCGGAGGGTGTGGCCCTCGACCTGTGCCCGACCGCGAACTGGAAGTGCAAGGCGGTTCCAAGCCTGGCGCAGCACCCGCTCCCCGCGCTGTTGCGGTCCGGCGTCCGCTGCACCATCAGCACCGACTCGCGAACGGTGGCGGCCACCACGCTGAGCCACGAGTTCGAGCTCGCCTCCAATATGGGCCTCAGCGACGACGAGCTGCAGCGGTGCAACGAGATTGCCTATGAGGTGAAGTTCGGCTAGCCCGTCCCAAACAGGCGGTCGCCAAAGTCCCCGAGGCCCGGGACGATGAATGCTTTGTCGTTGAGCCCCTCGTCCAGGGCTGCCGTGAAAATCTGGACCTCGGGGTGGCGTGCCTCGAGCTCCTTGACCCCCTCCGGTGCCGCCACTATGCAGATCATGCGAGGGTCGCGGCCGCCGGCCTCTTTGATCAGGTCCAGCGCTTGAGCCGCCGAGCCTCCTGTCGCCAGCATCGGGTCCAACAGCAGCGGTATTTTGCCGGTGAGTCTTGGCAGCTTTTGGTAGTAAATCCGCGCCACAGCTGTCTCCTCGTCGCGCTCGAGCCCGATGTAGCCGACGCTGACCCGAGGCAGGAGCTCGAGCGCCGGGCCCAGGATCCCGAGGCCGGCTCGAAGGACGGGGATGGCGACCACCTCGCTCTCGACGAAAGTCGCAGCGGATTCTTTGAGCGGCGTTTGGACTGTTCCAGTCCGTACAGGTAGATCCGCCGTGGCTTCGTAAATCAAGAGTGTGATCACCTTCCGGGCCAGCGCCCGAAATTCTTCAGGTTCCGTGGCGCGGTCGCGAAGACCGGCAAGGCTGTCCGCAACCAGCGGGTGCCTACTGACCTTTAGCGGCACGATCCATCTCAATGAGGCGCCGGATCGCGTCCACCGCGACCGTGAACATACGGTCCATAAATGATGGGTCCACGTGGTGTATCTCGCCTGCACCCATCTCGTCGACGCACAGGTTCAGCGTGCCCGCCCGGACCCGCCGGATTCGGGAGACGACGAAC